>Ga0207670_10000012_pt1 | contig 246808 bp, 189 predicted proteins | sample KBSS23HmetaG_FD_184339 | JGI IMG/M metagenome (GOLD analysis project Ga0207670, IMG submission 184339) | Switchgrass rhizosphere microbial communities from Kellogg Biological Station, Michigan, USA - KBS S2-3H metaG (SPAdes) (version 2) | ecosystem: Host-associated > Plants > Roots >...
CGCTACCGAGGAGCACGCCGGCCGGGGTCGCGTCCTTGAGCTTCTGCACGCCCGTGCGCAGGTCGCCGGCGATGTGGTGGCTGTTGGTCCACGGGAAGTCCTTTCGGCTCGACGACACCACGTACTTCGGCTTGGCCTCGAGCTTGACCGCCCACTCGCGCATCGCCGGCGGCGCCTCTTCGTCGCCACGGGCGACCGCCGGCCAGTAGCTCTCCATCATCTCGTAGGTGACGCGGCCCCACAGCATCGCCCCGCCCTCGTCCATGAGGCGGGTGAAGAAGGCGTGTATCTCGTCGTCGGCGATTCCCACCCGGTGGTCGACGCAGCCGTCCAGGGTGACGTTGATGCTGAAGGTCAAGAGTCCCATGGTGTCATCCGTTCGAGATACGCGACGAGACGCTCCGCCGTCTGGCTCCTGAGAGGAATCACGGTCGTCCGCGCCGATGGCGCGAGCGCGGTGGCTTGCCTCCAGAAGGGAGGAGTGATGAGTGCGCGACGACCTGGAGGCACAGAGGGCTGCCAGTCTAAAGTGAAACCGGTCACTCGGGATCGAGCCACCGCGCGGTGTTGATGAGCTTCCAGTCGTGGATCTCAGTCGAGCGATTGTATTCTCACCCGGCTAGCTCGTCCGCACTTCAGCGATTGCGCCGTACCAGTAGGCGGCGGTGACGCCGCCGTCCATCAGAAAGTCGCTGCCGCTGATGAAGCCACCCTCCGGCCCCATCAGCAGGGCGGCCACGGCTGCCACCTCGTCCGGCGTGCCAGCACGCTTCGCCGCGGAAGCTTCAATCATGCGTCGATAGCCGGCGCCCCGAGGCCCATTGCGGCGTCATGATGATACCGGGGCTGACGGTGTTCAGGCGCGCTCCCCGCTCGCCCCAGCGCACCGCTTCGGCCATCACCCGGAGCGAGTTCCCGCGCTTCGCGAGCTGGTCCGATTCCCGCGAGGACGAGTCCACCGACGCGACACTTGTGTCGAACCCTGCGTCACTCAGAGCAGCCGCGGCCTTGGCCGCGTTTTCTTGGCGCAGGTCAGCAAGTACCACGTGCTTTCCGATGCCCACGCGCCGCGCGATCGACTGCCCGATCGAACCGGCCCCGATGACGACGACCACCTCGCTCAAAATCCCTCCCGGTTGTCTCTCGGCCGCAAGTCTTCTACCGCACCGATTCGAAGCAATGACTTCTCTGCGCGTCGCTGGTCCATCGCGTCGTAGGCTTCTTTGATGTTCTCCAGCTTCGTCTCGAAGTCGAAGACTCGGCCGGGCGCGATCGTGCCGGCCAGAACATCGGGCAGGAGTTCAGGGATATACCGCCGGACCGGCGCGACCCCACCGCGAAGACCGATGTTCTGGAAGATGACTGTTTCGATCGGTACGGTCACGCCGTGCGGCGCACCGATCGCGCCTACAGTTGAACCGACACGGGCGATGTTGAATGCGGTGGTCATGGACTGGCCCGTGCCGACGCACTCGAGGGCGGCATCTGCCCCAACCCCCTTGGTCATGTCGCGGACCTTCGCAACCGCGTCCTCCCCGCGTTCCGCCACAATGTCCGTAGCCCCAAAGGCGCTCGCAAGATCCTGCCGGGCTGGGTTGCGGCTAAGCGCGACGATACGTTCAGCACCAAGACGCTTGGCCGCGATGATCGCGCATAAGCCGACCGCGCCGTCGCCGACGACCGCGACTGTGTCGCCTTTCTTCACGTTCGCTGAGACCGCGGCGTGGTGTCCCGTGCACATCACGTCCGAGAGGGCGAGCAAGGAAGCCAGCGTCGCATCGGAATAGCCGTTTCCGGGAACCTTGACGAGAGTCGTCTCGGCGAAGGGGACGCGCACCGCCTCGCCCTGACCGCCGTCGACGCCGTGGTTCCCAAACGACCCGCCGTTCGAGCAGTTTGACGGCCACCCGGCCCGGCAGTTGGCACATGTTCCGTCGCAAAAGGTGAACGGCGCGATGACGAGTTCACCTTTCCGTAAGTCCCTCACATCCGAGCCGACATCTTCGACGACCCCGATGAACTCGTGGCCAATCGGACCCGGTGCGTGAGGCGACTCGCCCCGGTAATACCAGAGGTCCGATCCGCAGACACAACCCAGCACGACCCGCACGATGGCGTCCGTCGGGAGTTGAAGGCTAGGGTCGGGACGATCACCGATCCGGATGTCCCTAGGTCCGCTAAATATTGCTGCTTTCATGGGCTAATCCTCTCGGGGCCTACTTCTGGTGGCCACCGTCAGCTCTCCGGTTGTTCGCTGACAATGACCTTGATCATGTGCGGCATCTCTGCCTCCGCTACTTCGGCCCGGTGTTGTACTGATCGTCGGTCACCTGCTCGAGCCAGTCGACGGCCTTGCCATCGAGTTGCTCCTGAATGGCTAGATGCGTCATGGCGGTCTTCGCGGAGGCGCCGTGCCAGTGCTTTTCGCCGGGCGGGAACCAGACGACGTCGCCGGGCCGGATCTCTTCGACAGGCCCTTCCCATCGCTGTGCCCATCCAAGGCCAGCGGTGACGATCAGGGTTTGCCCGAGGGGGTGCGTGTGCCAAGCGGTTCGAGCGCCGGGTTCGAACGTCACGCTGGCGCCGGCCACGCGGGCGGGCGCCCCCGCCTGGAACAATGGATCGACCCGCACAGTCCCGGTGAACCAATCGGCGGGGCCCTTGGCCGAGGGTTGGGACCCGCCCCTCTTGATGTCCATTTCAGTCCTTTCTGGCGAGACGCACTACCCCATTGCCGCCAGGATGTGTTTCGAGAGCAGGTTGCGAGCCAGATGGCCCAAGTCGACCGAGGAACGCCCTTCCTCCCGTCGTTGCCCATAGTCTGATGCTTGGGGCGTGCGCCCGGTAGAGGCTTGAATCCGCAAGGGTCGGGATGCTGAGTCAGGTCACCGTTTCGTCACCGTTTTCCACTCCCGATGGCTCCCAGGCACTCCCTTTCGCTCCCATCCGATGTCCTCAAGACCAATCGCCCACCGAGCCGGAACTCGATGGGCGAAGGACGTTTCCGTTGTGCCGACGTCTGATCGGTGGTGGTGGCCCCGACTGGAGTCGAACCAGTGGCACGCGGTTTAGGAAACCGCTGCTCTATCCGTCTGAGCTACGGGGCCACGGGGCGGGGACTCTAGTGCATCGCTTCGGGTTACGCGAGGCGGCTCTGGCACTGGATGAACCACCTCAGATTGGCTTGGCTACGGTCTTGGCTACGGTCTCCGTCTCCGCTCGACCGGAAGATCCAGCTCCTTTAGGAAGATCGACGCGCTATCGACCCGCATGCTGAATCTGCGCGTCTCTACCGCACCAGCGCGGATGACGACGGAGTCCTCGATCGGAATGTACGTGAGGCTCACGATCTTGAATCGCAGTAGGCCTGGACGGACGTCTTTGATCCGTGCCGTGCCGTATTCGTCTGCAAACGCGCTGCGCCGCAGCTCGTTGAGCAGCACATTTGCGCCCGCGATCGGCTGGTCGCCTGAGTCATGCACCATGATGACTAGGCCTCCGGTTTCCTCAGGTCCGGTAGACGGCGTCGGTGAATGAACGGTAACCCGGGCAGGCTGCCGCGCACAGGAGATGACCACGATGGCGAGCCACGTGATGGCCGCCCTTCTACTACGAGTTCCCAAGATTGAGCCTCACCGCTTCTCTCATCACCGCCTCATCCGACAGTCTTGCGTACCTCTGCGTTGTCGTGATGCTCGCGTGCCCTAGCACCTGCTGCAGCGCGGCCAACGACCCGCCCCGCTCCAGCCACTGACACGCGAACGTGTGCCGCATCTGGTGGACGTGGAAGCCTTCGATGCCCGTCAGCCGGCGCACCCGAATCGCGAACGATCCCGGTGAGCCCGTTGCGTAAGGCACCAAGCGACCCACACGGCCACGGAGCTCCACCAGCAGCTCCGCCGAGAGCGGCACCCGTCGCACGCGCCTCGACTTCGTGTGCGCGACTTCGAGGTACCACTGCTCGCCCACTTCCCCAGGCACGCGCACTCGCTTCACGTCCGCCGCCTGGGCCCTGCACAACTCGCCCCAGCGAAGCCCGGTGCCGAGTGCCATGCGACACACGAACCCGTAGGGCGCTTCCAGCGTAGCAACCTTCCCTGCTTCCTCATCGGTCAGCCGGTCCGGTGGCCGCTCCTGGAGCCGCGGCATCACCCGCCTTGGGAACGGGCTCTTCTCTACCAGCCCCGAGTCCTCGCACCAGTTGAACAAGCTACGCACGTCCGACAGCACGTGCATCACGCTCGCCGCACTGAGCTTGAACATGGACTCCAGCCACAGGCGGAACGATCGCACGTCCTCTCGTGTCACCCGCTCCACGAGCATGTGCCCGAAGAACGGCTCGATGTACGTCCGGACCCGCTGGGCCGCCAGCTTCTGCCCCTTCTCGTTCCGTCCAAGGGCGATGCACGACTCCAACCAGCGCTCGCATGCGGCACTCACGCTGCCCGCCTGTCGCGGGTTCACCGCGAGCCCTGCACCCAATGCGCGGGCGGAGTCACAGGCCTTCGCGAAGTCAGTCCCGAGCGATACCCACCGCTCGCCCCCGCTCCGGAAGATCCGCATGTACCACCCAGGCCGACCTTTCCGCTTGAACATGCCCTTCGGCAGCTTCGGCATCTCATGCCCCTTTCCGTGAAGAGGCCGATGCGAGCCGCAGGACGTCGCGTGCCGCGTAGATTACGGAGGTCCCGTAGCCGGGACAACGCGTGATTCGCCCGCTCTTCTCCCAGCGCTGGAGCGTCTTGGGGCTGGTTCGCAGATACGCCGCCGCCTCGTACCGGTTGAGGTTGATCCCGAGCGGAAGCTTGCGCGCCGCGCCCTCCTCAAGCTCGCCCTTGGAGCGCTTCCGCCACGCCAACTCAGCCCGAAGTACGTCCATCTCCTGGCGTTGACGGTCAATCTCCTGTTCCTGACGCTTGAGCGTCACCCTTGTCACGAGGTCCGTGAGCTTCATGCTGTTCTCCTCGCCCAGGGGGAACAGCCGGCCGCCCTTTCGACGGCATGGACTCAGCCCCCTGGCTTGCTTCTGGTGTCGAGCGCATGCCCGCATCACGGGCAAGGTGCCCGGCGCGCTCGACATGGCTCATCAACGAGGAGGGGTGAGGCGAGCGAGGCCGCTCGCGACTAGGCCGCAAGTTTGCGGCTCAACGGGGACCGAGGCTGGTCCCCTCTACCCCCGACAACGTCTCGGGGTGATTCCTCCGTAGCAGCGCGAATCCTGCGCCTGCCGGACAAACAGGGTCAAGGACTTTGTGTCCACCGTTGACCACCCCAACGTGTCCACTCCAGTCCAGCAACTCCGGGCCCCTGTCCGTGGCTGTTTCAGTTATGCGTGGTATTGCCAAGTACCCCTAGACGTCAGCGGAATCGCTGCTTCAGGGCGCCCCAGGACATCGGCCTCGCCGGTGTGGCTGCATCGCCGAACACTTGGATGCGACCGTTGTTTGTATCGGCGACGAACACGTTCCCGACGCCGTCGACGGCGATCCCGATGGGATTCAGGAACTGCCCGGCTCCGCTCCCTGCCGTGCCCCACTGCCCGAGATAGCTCCCGGAGTTTGTGAACACCTGGATGCGGGAGTTCGAGTTGTCAACGACGTACACGAGCGCCCCGTCGAGGCTGGTCACAAGACGAACCGGCTCGTTGAACTGTCCGTCACCGCTACCGCCAATGCCCCACTGCGTGATGTAAACACCCGAGGTCGTGAACTTCTGGACGCGATTGTTGACGATCTCAGCCGTGTACACGTGACCCATGCCGTCCACCGCCACACCGTCCAAGAACTTGAACTGACCCGGCCCCGTGCCCTGTGTGCCCCACTGGCCGAGCAACGTACCAGTGGCGGAGAACTTGCGGAGCGGCCCCGCGTTGTCTGCGACGTAAACACTCCCGTCCTTGTCCACTGCGATCCCCGTGGCCTGCATACCGACGGGCCACTGAGCGACAAGCACACCGCTTGGCGTGTAGCGGCCGACGAAAGTAGCGCCGAGGCCGCCCTCCGACAGGTAGATGCTTCCGTCGGGTCCGATGGAAGCGCCCTTCGGATCAAACGCGGGCCACTGCGACAGGTAGGTTCCCGATCGCGTGAAGCGCTTCACGACGTTCGCGTGGTCATCGCCGACGTACACCACGCCGGCAGCGTCCAGCGCTACAGCCACGGGGTTCAAGAACTGCGCGTCGCCCGGACCGAAGCCTCCCCACGCGGCAATGAACGGAGGCACCTGGCCGAGGCAAGGGGACGCGCCGCCGGCGATGCCGAGGACCGTAACCGCGACGAGCATGGGGCGAAGAGCGGCAGCAGGAGCGCGGTGCATCGCAATCCCCTAGTTCGACGGCTTGATCTCGGCCTGCACTTCCACACCCAGAGCGTACCGTTGGCTGCCAGAGCACACCACGGGTTTCTCGCCGGCCGATGACCGAAGGGCCGCGTGCATCTCTGGACGATTGTCATGGGGTCGGCCTCCCACACCGCACGGTGGATCCCCCCCCGTGTCTCCACTGTCCAGCTCCGCCCACCCATTTGATCTTGGCATGCCTATGCCAAGGGCGGTTGCGCTCATCCGTCCAGCGCCTCCCAGCAACAGAACTTGAGTTGCTCCCCCGATCCACACGGACACTCCGAATACGGCCCTAGACCCAGGCGCTTCACCACATCCTGCAGCATCCCGCGACTTCTCCGGCGCCACCTACCAGGCGCCTGCTCCGAGTAGCGCCTGTCATTCCAGATTGCCGGGGGGAGAATCGCACCGAGCTTCGTCGGGGCCAGCAATCGCACAAAGGAATCGCGAGCCTTCTGCAGCACCTCTTTCGACACTGCCGAACGCAATCCACCATTGATCGCAACGCTTACATCGGCGCCGGCACTCGCCTGCAGTCGATCAAGTATTTCGCGTCGCAGAGCCGTTCCTTCAGGCGATTCCCTAAACGCCATCACTGCATCCAGAACCGACGGATCCGCAATCGCAACCGCGCCTAGATCGGCAGCAAAGTCCCCAACCGACACGTATCCAGCCGTCGCATCAACCCACTCCGCCCCCATCGCAGCTGCGAACGCCGGCCCTGCAAGTTCCGCACTCCCGAAGTCAAGCTTCGCTGAACAGAGCCCAAGCGCCCTGCAGGTGCAGCCAATCTTCGTTACCTGCGCGAGTCTTAGCACAGGGAACATCGCCCAGCGTGGAAGCGACTGAAGCGGAGTGCCTTCGCTCATTCCAATCAACCGTCGCACCGAAGGACGTATCAGCAATCCTCGAGAAATCTCCTCGACCTCGTCTTCCCGGGCCCGATCAACAGCTACCACTCTCGCCTCAAGCTCTGTGAATCTCTGCTCAACTTCCGTCTCGAACCCTGGCCGCGGCCCTAGCTGCTGGCGAATAACCTCCGCGATCTTGTCCTTAGCGCTGATGTTGGCGTCACCGAATAGGTAGGAACCGAGCATACCGCCCGAAACTGCCCCGGGCTCTCCGTACAGCACGCCCTCGTACTTGCTCCAGTGAACGAACGTCACTGTGCCACTTTCAATAAGCCGCCAGAACCGCGACGCGCCAACCAAGTCGTGAAGTCGCCCTAGTGAGTTCAGTGGGACGTGGACTGAGTCGAAACACAGCAGCCCGACCAATAGGTCATGCATGGCCCTTGACTCGCTGAGAGGAAGCTCTTCATTGGCAAATCCTGATCCAATGACTAGCTCCTGCCCGCTCGACAGACCTAGGGTCTTCGACGTCTCCCACGTTCCAGGTGGGTAGACCTCAAACAACAGGTGCGCACTCCGCAAGGCGAGTGGCGGGCCCACCCGATTGCTCTCCGTAGCTATCGACGCGGTAACCTTGACCGACGCGACCTCTTCAACGACCGAGATCGCCGTCCGATGATCTGAGTGCGGGCGAGGCTGATATCGAATTACCCTCACGCTCTCCGCAATGCCCTCGTGTCGAGAGGTGAGCACCGCGAAGTGAGGGCCGTCACCAAACAGTGCGTTGATGTCCTTGGTCCGCGAGAGCAACTTCAAGATGTAATCATCTTGAAGCCCATATCCAACAAACAGCACGCTCGCCGATGAGAGAAGTCTCTCTAGGTGTGGGCCGACTTCCTGCGCAATGTCGCCATAGTCAGCCGAAGTAAACACCGTGGAGCCTATGTCGCTCACAGAGCCGTGGACCTTGTAGACGAAGGACTTGCCCGCATGAAGCAGGTCCACTGCTCGCTGACCGTCGTGGCGGCCCACGAGGTTGGAGTCTTCGAAAGCTCCGTCTAACAGCCCATCGACGTTGGTCGTGACAATCGCCCTTAGCGATAGGCGCTCCAGGGCCGCCACGAACCTGCGATAGACGGGCCCCGGCGGGCGAGCTTCAAAGGCTCTCGCCAGAAGTGCGTTGAACCGTCCCGCGTTGCTCGCCTTGCACAGTTGGAATAGCTCTGGATAGCGCTTCGCGGCCACGAGCGAGGCGCCCTCGACGCCGTTGTAGCTCACTTCAAATCGACTGAATTGCGCGTGGATGTCTTGCGCGAGCTGATCCCAACGTGGGTAGTCTGACCAAGAACTAGCCCCAGCGCCGACCCACACGACAATCGGCCTCGTCCCCGCCCTGGCCACCTGCACCAACTCACGTAGGGCGACAACGGTCCCTCTGTCACCAGAGTCCAGCATTGCGCGACCCTCGACCACACCGCGTCTCGTTCGCCCGCCCATGAAGAGAGCATTGGCGGCGAACTCCTGCACGTCATCTGAGGCCGGGCCCGTGGAAGACGGTTCAAGAAACCGCTGCTCTTCTACTGGCTACGTGGCTACGGCCTCAAAGTCCTTTCACGTCCAGCGGCGCCCATCCTAGACCATGGACAGCGAACGCCCCAGCAGGGGTATCCCGCTGGGGCGATTCGCATTGTGTTGCCGCGACGTCGCTTGGCGCGCACGCCTCTAAGTATGAATATTTATCCCGACCCCATTAGGAAACCGCTGCTCTATCCGTCTGAGCTACGGGGCCACGGGGCGGGGACTTTAGTGCATCGCTTGGGGTTGCGCGAGCCCCTTCGGGCACTTTCGAAGGCGCTCTCGTGAGCAGTGGCTAACGTGGTCACCCTCTCCCGCCACCCGGAGCGTCAGAGCGCAAACTGGTCTGTATGGATGCGACGCGGACTCACACCCATTCGTCGTAGCCCACGGATCAGAGAGGCCGTCATCGGCGGCGGACAACACAAGTAGAAGGCTGGATCCTCGACGCCCGCGCAGAGGCGTGCGAGCCGGTCGGCGTCGAGCCTGCCGGTTTCGCCGACCCACGAGACTGTCGCGTTGGTGAGCACGTGAATCACCTTCAACCTCGGGAAGTCACCGGCCTCGATGGCTGTCAACTCGTCTCGGAATATCACGTCTGCGGGGCTTCGGCTCGCGTACACGAGCAGCACCGATCTCGACTCCCGGCGGTCGCGCATGTACCGCAGCATGCTCATGAGTGGGGTGATCCCAACTCCGGCGGCGACGAACACCAATGCCCTCTCGCCCGGGTACAGCGTGTGCGAGAACCGGCCGAACGGCCCGTGAACCGTCGCCTGGTCTCCGGGACGAACACGACCGATGCCGGCCGTGAAATCCCCGCTCTCCTTGATGGTCAGGGAGATCCCGCCGGATCGAGTCGGGCTCGATGCGATGCTGAAGGGGTGCTCCTCGACGGGGACCGCCGCGCCGTAGAGGCGCAGAAACTGGAACTGTCCCGGGGCGAATCGGAACGGGCGCCGCTCGTGGCTTTCCAAGGTCAGCGTCCACACGCGAGGCGCCTCTGACTGAACGGCCACGACTCGAAATGGCTGTTGGAGGAGGCGCCGAGGTCGTACCCCGAGACGGTAGATCCAGCACCCGAACGCCACGGCCACCAACCCTGCCCAGAGGACCAACCCCCCGCCGTGAGCGTGATCACCGGCGGTCAGGCCGTGAACGAAGCCAAGCGCCAGGATCGTCGGTGCGAAGACATTGTGTATGCGGCGCCACCGTTCGTACGGAATCCGCACGGCGCGGCGTGACAGACTGGCGAGCACCTGCACCAGCAACAACGCCAGGGCCAAGCGACCTACCCAGATGTACCAGTGAACCTTCAGGCCCGTGAGCAGCGGCCATCCCTCGCCCGATGCAACCAGCACCGGATGCACGAGGAGCGCAGCGGTGGCTACGAGCGCCATCACCCGGTGGAGCACCAGGAGCACATCGAGGCCGAACGGCGCTTCGATCCAAGAGAAGCGTGCGGTGATCACGAATTGGAGCGCCAGAATGGTATAGCCCACCACGGCGCAGCCGATGCCCACCTGCTCCGTGCGCGAGTGATCCGATCCGGGGTTCAAGACCGCGAAGCTCGCGAGCGGCGCGAGTATCAGCAGGGGGTAGAGAATCGCGAGAATGCCTCCCCATGCCTTGCTCGCAAGGCGCGACTGCACGGTCGGAGCCAGTGCGGTGAGGCTCCTCCCCTGTGCGACCGGAACGAGGCAGGCCTGCTCGCTACGTTCGAGACTCCCAGCTGTCTTGACGCCGCAACTCGATCCCATGGCCAACCTCAGGACATCCTGTAGGAAGAAATGAGCGGCTCCGTGAATACGCAGCCGTGGAGCAGTCAACTTGAGTGACGCTCGACTCGCCGGGCTCGTGGCTACCGGCTCATCGAGAGGGAGACTCGTCCAGTCGCATGCTCATGTTGGTCGCCGTACAGCCGCTGACTGACCGGCACCTGGATGGCTCCTTCCAGCCCCAGTCCGGAGCCGATCAGCCAGCGCATGCCTGGCGCGGCGTAGGCCACCAGGCCGCCCGTGTTCTCCCCAACGTTGCCGTCCTCGAGGCGGTCCCGCGCCGCCCAGCGTCCATTGACCTGTGCCAGGAACTGCACGCCCTTCCAGGTGTGCGAGGTGAACCCGGCGTTGTAGAGGACAGCCTTGCCGTAGCGGTACCCGTGAGCGCTGGTTCCGCTGATCCGGTTGAGCACGCTTGCATCCCACGTTCCGTGGCCGTCGCTCATCACGAGGTTGAGCCCCGTCGTTCCCGACCATGCCCCGAGGCCCGGTTGCAAGTGGATATCGAGTCGCCCGCCACTCGCGTCTCGCGCCTCGTTCGAGCCGGTGGGCGCGGTCGCCCCGAGCACGAGACCCAGAGTCACCGCATGTCGACTGGCTCCGCGCAGGACTCCGACGAGCATGGTGAGCTCGGCATCACCCACTCCACGCGACGTCTGGGTATTCGGTCCTACGGGCCCGACCCGGTCGGTGACCTGCTTGACGTTGTAGGGCAGTCGTCCGAGCAGCGCGAGGCGGTTCAACGGTCGCCATAGCGCAAACCCCGCCACCCGATGTTCGAGTTCCTGTTCCTCACCAGGGCCCTCGTCGAGCCCACTGGTCTTGGAGAGGAAGCGTTCCTCGATCCCGTAGGTGACCTGCATCGGCACCACGCCTCCCATGACGCCGGCCGGGAATGGTGTGCCGCACATGCACTGGCTGCACGCCTGCGCGCGCTCGACGAATGTCGCTGCGGACAAGGAAACAAGCGCGGCGATCAGCACGATGGACCCGACGCGGGTGCCCACGCGGCGCTGCGGGACGGTGTTCATGCGGTACCTCCGGGTCAGGGGTGGAATGCTTCGCTCCACCGGTCCTGACCTCATGGGGCACCTGGTTATTCCCGGCGCAGAAAAGTCGGACGAACCGGGAATAAACCGCCACGCCGCCGAGTCCATGCGGGATCGCGCGGCCCGCGGCGCCCTCGCGTCGCGCGGGCCGCGCCCCCGTCTTTACGCCGCGCCGCCGGCCACGCGCTCGAGCAGCAGCTTCTCGAGCAGGTCGTACGAGAGCGTGACACCGCTCTCCATCGGCGAGGCGAGCACGGCCTGTAGTGCCTCGGGCGACTCGTAGCGCAGAGTGTTCACCATCAGCGTGCCGCCGGGCTGCTCGCGCAGCTCCAGCGTTGAGATGGCCCCGCCCGGGTACCACTCGTCGTCGAACTTCTCCGTACACACGATCCGCGTGGGTGCCGCGATCTCGCGGTACTCGCCGCTTATGCCCATCACGTATCCGGTCGCGTCCTGCTTCCACTCCCAGCGGTAGCGGCCGCCGACGCGCAGGTCCACCTCGCACTTCACCCAGCTCCAGCCGGGCATCTGGCCGAGCCAGCGGCGGAGCAGTTCGGGGCGCGTGTAGGCGTCGAACACGGCCTGGCGCGGGGCGGCGAACGCGCGCGTCATCACGAGTTCGCGGTCGCCCTGGGGCCGGAGGGTGAGCTTGCTGGGTGCGGTCATGACTTCCTCCTCGGGGTTCGGGGTTGCTTGCGGGTTCGGGTGCGGGACTTCGGGGCGGCCCTCGGTCCGGGTACCGCGGGCGCCAGCGTTTTCATCTCCTCGAGCAGCGCGTCGAGCCGCTCGAAGTTGGCCTCCCAGTGCTTGCGGTAGCGCTCCAGCCACTTCGTGGCCTCGCCGAGCGGCCGCGCCTCGAGCCGACGCGGGCGGCGCTGCGCCGCTTGCGAGCTCGAGACGAGTCCCGCGCGCTCGAGGATCTTCAAGTGCTTCGAGATCGCGGGCTGGCTCATGTCGAACGGCTCGGCCAGTTCCAGCACCGACGCCTCGCCGCCCGAGAGACGCGCCAGGATTGCGCGCCGAGTTGGGTCCGCGAGCGCGAAGAAGGTGGCCGAGAGCCGGTCCACCGAGGCGACGGATGCCGTGGCTGATTCCATAACCGATAGGTTATAGAACGGACGGCGCCGCGTCAAGTGCGGTCATAGGGGCTACCTGCCGAGCACCACGAACCGCGCGGTCCGGATGCCGGCCGGCGAGCTCAGTCGGGCAAAGTAGATCCCCGGAGCCGCGGCCGTGGGCCAAGCGACCTGGTGAGGGCCAGCAGCGAGCTCGCGGTCCATCGGGTGCGAGACCTCCCTCCCGCTGACGTCGTGCAGCGTGAGGCGGACGTGTCCCGCGGTGGGGAGCGAGAACGATAGCGCGATCAAACCGCGGGTCGGATTCGGGGAAACGGTAAGCACGAGCCGGGACTCATGCGCCTGGGGCGGCGGCGCATCGAGCGTCGCGTAGAGCGGGATGCGCGACAGGCCGTGGGATACGTGCCCATTCACAAGGCCGCTGCCAGACGCGTAGAGGTAGCCATCGTACACGCCAATCGACGAGAAGTAACTCGACCCGGACCCGAGAATGTGCCAGTCGGTCCCGGTCCACCGGGCGACGGAGTAAACCTCCGTGTCATCCGGGAGACGGAACCTACCGGAAGCGAACAGCACACCGTCGGCGACGCGAAACGAGACGGCTTCGACGATGTTGGAGCCGAGCTGTTGCCATGTCGCGCCATTCCAGATTGCCGCTCCTTGCAGAGGCTGTGTCCCGGAGTTGCTGAAGAATCCACCGGCCACCAGCTGGCCATTCCAGATCGCCACCGCATCGATTTCGTTGCCGACAACGTAGGGATCTCCGGCGAGCCCATCACCGATCGCATGCCATGCAGCACCGTCCCAGAGCGCAATGTTGTTCGCGGGCACGGGGCCGGCGTGATCGAACTGGCCTCCGACGACCAGTGAATCGCCAAGCAGGCACATCGAAACCCCGCTGGCCAAGTACGGACTGCCTTCGTACGACAGGCCGGTCCCCACCGATTGCCAAGTGATGCCATCCCAGCGAGCGATGCCCCGCGGGTTCAAATCGTCAGTCCAGTAAGTCACGTAGAGATCGTTGTGATACTCCTGCACAGCATTGCCGTACTTGGACGGAATCGCGCCTATAGGGATCCATTCGCTGCCATTCCATCGGCCGGCATAACCAAGATTCACCGAGGCGCCGACCGCTACGAGATCCCCGTGGTAGGTGCCGAAGTACTTGGGATTCGTCGTGTAGAACTTGCTTCCCATCCCCGACCAGTGCGTGCCATCCCAGACGCAGAATCCGCGGCACGACACGAAGTGATCGTGGTCTGCCGCCATCTGGGGTTCGCCGCCGAACAGCAGCTTCCCGTTCCACGTGACGAGATCGCCGATGGAGCCGCCTTCGGGGCCCAGCATCTGGTCGTCCCAGGGCTCCAGTGGAGTCGACCACGAGTGGCCGTCATAGATGAGGATGCCATTCACCGGCGTTGTGCCTTGCAGCTGGAAGGGTCCGCTGGCCACGAGCTTGTTGCCCCAGGTTCCCAACTGGGTCATGTAGAAGTTGAAAATGGTCACCCCGAGACTGTCACCCATGGCGGAGAGCCCTGAGCCGTCCCAAAATGCCAGGTGGTCGATGTTGATGGGCCGGTCGAAGACCGCGCCGCCGTTCCAGGTTGTCACGCTGCTGGGCCACGAAGTGCCGCCGGGCGGGGTGAATGCCGGGCCTACGGCGAGCCACTGCGAGCCGTCCCATCGCGCGTTGCGAACGACGGCCGCCGCGCCGGATTGGGTGAACGTTCCGGCTGCGTAGAGCGTGATGCCATCCGATGCGAGTGATTGCACGGTGCCGTCGAACGTCCCACCGAACGGCTGCCAGGCGCCGGCCGATGCATTCCAGCCTGAAACGTTGTTCGGTGTCAGCGAGCCTCCGGCCACGAGCTGTCCTGCATGCACGGTGAGTGCGTACACCTGGGCGTTCGGCCCTGGGAACCCGCTGCCGAACGCACTCCAGGCCGTGCCGTTCCAGCGGGCCACCCGATTGGCCGGCTGACCGTTGACCTGGGTGAAGCCGCCTCCGATCACCAGGTCGCCCGCGTACACGGTCATTGCGCGGGCAGTCCGGTCGAGGGTCGCTAGCGTGTCCCATGCCGCACCGTCCAGCATCAGGATCCGATTGCCATAGGACGTGGCCACGATGAGATGGTCGTTCCACACCGTCATCGCGGTCGTCGAAGGCGTACCCGGCAAAGGAGGACCGGCTTCGAAGCGGCTGCCGTCCCAAGTCATGAGATTGACTGCTGCCACATGGCCAGCGGCAACGACACCGCTCATGTAGAGCTTGCCGTGGTACTCAACGAAATGTAGTTGTCTGCCGCCCACGCCCGGCGCAAGCCAGCCTTCCCAGGCGGCGTCCTCCGGCAACGAGGTCGTGGGCACGAGCGGCCTCGCGATGGAGTTGGCGAACGGAGCCGCCGTGAACGATTCCGTCAATGGAGGGAGCGACCCGTCCTCCATGGCGGCAGTTCGTGGCTCCGCCATCGCAGAGCTAAGCCAGGGCGGGGCACCGTATCGCCGGCGGGCCTGGGCGTGCGCGGCGGTCGAAAGGACGCATGCAAGGATGGAGACGAATGCGAGCGTCTTGACGCACGAAAGTCGTCGCATGGGACCTCCACGATTCAGTCGCGGTCGAGCGACCGGCGCCCCCCCCCGCACCAGCAAGCGCCGCGCCCCTGCGCGTGGGGGACGCCCGAGGAGATGCTACTCCCTACTCCGCCTTGGGATTCAAGTCAGAATCTGGCCTTTGCCAAGCGGAATCGGCCAGGCCCGTCTGAATTGCGGGACCACGGGGCGGGGGCTGTAGTGCATCACATCTACTTGTGCGAATGCACTCGGGCACTTCGCTGGAGCCCTACATCCGCGTCGTCGATCAGCAGCCGTCGGGGAGCGTGATGCCCTGCGCCTTGGCGAGCTTCTCGAGGGCCTTCCGGCATTCCTGGACGCCGTATGTGTTCCAGAAGAACTGGTTCTTCTGGACGCGGCCATCGCGGCCCACCGAGGCCACCGTGGCAGGTGCCGGGAGTGGATCGTTCAGGCACAGGCGCAGCATCCAGTCGCCCCTATGGGGCCACGCCCGCTGGAACGTGTAGACGCCACGCTCGGCGGTGGGCACCAGAGTCAACCGCAGGGAATGCACCTTGCCATCCGCCAGTCCGTCGGCACACACCCAGGGCTTCAGCGTGATCCCGGGCGGGCAGTCGAGCGCGCGCACCGTGTACGTGACGCCGTCCTTGGCCGGGCCCTCGATCGTGGCGTACAGACCACCCGCGTGGGCAGGGGCAACGGTCGCGGCGAGCAGGCCGAGTGCGGCGAGCAGTTTCTTCATCAGGGCCTCCGGGTTGCGGTGCTGCCGCGTCCATGGGATCTGGTGCGGTCGTCAGGATAGTGGACGCCGCAATGGCAGCGGGTGTTAAGAAACATCCTTGAGCCCCCTGCCCGAGGAACTCCCCCACGTCGTCACCGACCATCTGGCTCGAGAACGCGTGCCCGGGTGGCGTTCTGCCCCTCCGGGTGCGAGGGTTGGCGGCATCGCTGGCGGGACGAAACGGAGATTCCTCATGAAGCCTCAGGGACGGACGGGCGTGCGCGGCCGTGAGATCGCGGTGTGGATCTAGAGCAGGGCGCCGAGCTGCCCTCGCCGAGCACTGCACCGCACCGCAGCGGTGTGGACTTCGCGCGCATCGGGATCTGGGCCGGCGTCGCCCTGCTCGTGGGGCTCTCCGTTTGGGCGTGGCTCCAGCTCCGCGCCGAACAGGCGCGCGCAGATGTCGTGCGCGTCGCTCACCTGCGTGCGTTGCTCAATGGGTCCGTCCCCAAGTGGGTGCCCGGGGACGACGTCTCCAGGCGGCGCCTGTGGAGCGAGGTGCGGTCGAGCTACGACAGCCACGGCACGCACCTCCTGTGGAGCAACGACGGTGAGCCCAGCGTGTCCGCGCGGGCCTTCTTGAGCGCTCTCGCCGAGGCTCCTCGGGAGGGGTTGGACCCGGCCGACTACGGCATCCGCGCGCTTCGCCAGCAGTTCGCGGCTCGCAAGCTCAAAGGCCCAGCGCGCCCGGAGCTCGAGGCGTCTCGTATCGCCGCGTTGGATGTGCGTTTCACCGCCTCGTTTCTGGGATACGCCCGCGCTCTGTGCGAGGGCAGGCTCCCCGCCACGGTTCTGGATCCGGACTGGGTCGCGCTGCGCGACACGCTGGACGCAAACGCCGCGCTCGCCCGCGCCATCCGCTCGGCGCGTGCCGCCCGCCGGGTGGCGGACCTCGGGCGAACCGATCGCGCGTACAAGGCGCTTCGCGACGCGCTGCGCCGCTACCGTGAGATCGAGGCGCGCGGGGGTTGGCCCGTGATCCCGGCCGGCCCGACGTTGCGGGCAGGCATGACGGACGACCGCTGCCGGGCGCTCCGCGCGCGATTGGCCGCGTCGGGCGAACTGTCGCATGTGACCAACGATACGCAGTTCGACGGCGCGCTCGAGGACGCGCTGCGGCGATTCCAGGCGCGCATGGGGCTCGACGTCACCGGCCAGCTCGACGACCTGACGCGACACAGCCTCAACGTGAGCGCGACCGAGCGGTGCCAGACGCTCGAGTTGAACCTCGAGCGCGCGCGCTGGATGCCGCAGACGCTGCCCGACCCGCTCATCCGCGTGAACATCCCCGAATCGGAGCTGCGCGTGATTCAGCAGGGAGGCGACTCGCTCAGCATGCGCGTCGTCGTGGGGAGCCCGAGCGACCCCACGCCCGTCTTCGCCGACGTCATCGCCTATCTCGAGTTCCACCCCGCCTGGGGCGTGCCCAAGAAGATCCTCGTGAACGAGATGTTGCCGAAGTTCAAGAAGAACAAGGACTTCTTCACCGCCAACAGTATCCGCTTGTTCGACGTCCACCCGGAGATCCCGCAGGAGGTGGATCCGCGCGATGTGCCGTGGCAGCGGGTCGACGAGGACACGTTCCCCTACATCGCTCGGCAGGACGCGGGTCGGCAGAATCCGCTCGGCGAGATCAAGTTCATGTGCCCGAACGAATACGACGTCTACCTGCACGACACGCCCGCACGCCGCTTCTTCGCGCGCAACACGCGATTCCTGAGCCACGGCTGCGTGCGCGTGCAGGACCCGCTGGCGCTGGCCACCTACTTGCTGCACGACACAACGCTCGCCGCTCCCGAGTCGCTGGCTGCCATCATGGCGGACAGCACGTGGCGGCGCGTGGGGCTCAAGCGGCGCATGCCCGTGCTGGTGGAGTACCGCACCGCCTGGGTGGACGAGCAGGGCGTGCTGAACTTTCGTCCGGACGTTTACGGGCTCGACCGCAGGCTCGCGGAGGCGCTCGCGAGCCGCCGTGTCCTGGACTTCGATATCAACCCACTCGTGCTTCGCAACCCGCTCATGCCCACGCAGAGGGATTGGGCGGCGCTGAGGACCCGGCGCTGAGGCAGCCCGAGCGGATGGCGGCGCGCGCACGCGTGGCGGCGTGGATCGCACTCGCGCTCCTGGCCGCGACGTGCGGCGGCTCGTCGCGCGAGCAAGGCGAGCGGACCGCCGGCGCCGGCGCGGCGGAATCCGCGCCGTTCGCGCCCGGGCTCGCCTTCCCGCCGCTCGCAGGACCCCTCGACGTCGCGGGAGGATTCTGCGAGTACCGCCAGGGGCACTTCCACGCCGGCTTCGACCTCGGCACGGGCCGACGCGTGGGCCGGCCGGTCCTCGCCCCGCTCCCCGGTTCGGTCGAGCGCGTGCGCGCCTCGGGCGTGGGCTACGGCAGATCCGTCTACCTGCGGGCGGACGATGGCCGGTTGCTCGTGTTCGGACACTTGGACGCCTACGCGGAGCCGCTCGCGTCGTACGTGCGCGCGGCCCAGGACTCGGCCGGCGTCTACGAGCAGGACCTTTGGCCGGCGGCCGGGCGATTCGGCTTCCACGCGGGCGACACACTCGCATGGTCGGGCGAGAGTGGCGCCGGCGGGCCGCACCTGCACTTCGAGATCCGGCGCGGGGACATGGCCTACCACCCGCAGCGCGCCGGGCTCGCGGTACGGGACACCGCGCCGCCCTCGCTCACGGAGCTCACGCTCGAACCGCTCGACTCCGACTCGTGGGTCACGGGTTCGGCCGGCCCGCGCACGTTCCGGCTCGATCGCCCCGAAACGCTCGACGTGATCGGTCGGGTGCGCGCCGTCGTCGGCGCGCGCGACGGCCTCTGGTCGGGCGTGGACCGCATGGTGCCCTGGGAGACAGGCATGGAGTGGGCCGGGGAGCGCGTGATGTGCCGGTTCGACAGCGTGTCGTGGGCGACCGACATGGAGCAAGGCGACCTGGTCTACGATGCCGGACGCGTGCTCGACTCCAAGGGCATCGTGCTGTGGGCGCGGGCGGGCTTTCGGCCGCGGGCGATCATCACAGACGCGCCAGGCACTGCCGAAGCGGGCACGATCCACGTGCGCAGGGGCGATCCTCCCCGGCGGCTCACGCTCTGGGCGCGCGATGTGGAGGGCAACCGGTGCGAGCGGCGAGTGTGGCTGCGGCCCTCGCGCGAGGTCCCCCTCGGAGCCTCGACGCCGTCACAGCGAACCGGCGATGCATTCGGCGACGCGCCGCTCGTGTTCGCGGCGCTTCCCGGCGGCGCGGTGCGACTCACGCTACCGGCGACCGGCGCGCCGGGTGAGGTCCGATTCGAGTGGGCCGCGCACTCACGCCGCGTGAGCCGCGGGGACGGCGGCTGGTCCGCGGTGTTCCCCGCCGCTGCTCGCGACTCGGACGGCGTCGAGATCGGCTGGAGCGAGGCTTCCCACACCGGGCCGCACCTCCGCCGCGGTGTGGTCCAAACCTGGCACGGCTCGCCGACGCAACCGCTCGAGCTCCGCGAGCGCTCGGGTGGGCGCAGCGTGCGGATCCCAGCCGGTGCGCTGTTCGAGGACGCGACGCTCGTCGCCTTCGAAATCCCGCTTCAGCCGGCCGGCGAGTTGGAGCAACTCGGTGACGCGTGGCGCGTGGAACCCGAGCGGCTGCCACTCGCGCGCGCGGTGCTGGTGAGCGCGCCCGTGGCGGCCGGAACGGCACTACGCGGCGTGGGCCTTTACCGGCGCAGCGAGGGCGCATGGCAGTGGCTCGGTGCCGCCGATGACAGCACCGCGCGCGCAATCTCCGCCACGGGCCGGCAGCTCGGCGCGTTCGCGCTCTTTCGCGATACGCGTGCGCCGCGCGTTTCGCGCTGGACGGTGGCGCGCGACTCGAGCGCGCTCGCCTACAGCCGCTGGGCGCTGGAGGCGACGCTCGACGAGAACGGCAGCGGCGTCTCGGCGCGCGAGTCGTGGATCGAGGTGGACGGACACCGGGTGCCCACCGAATGGGACCCCGAGGCCGGATGCCTGCGGTGGCGGCCCGCGGCCCCACCCGCGAGCGGCGGGCACCATGCACGGATCGTGGCAGCCGACCGCGCGGGCAATGTGACGAGCTACGCCGCGGAGTTCAGCGTTCAGCGCTGAGTCGGCGCTGCTACTCCCCACCCCCCACGCCACGTCCCGGCGTCCACGGCACTCCGGCCGCGTCCAGGTCCTTTTCGAGCGCCGGCAGGTCGCTCATGATCAGCGAATCCAGCTCGCCTCGCAGTGCGGCGAAGTCCTGCTTCGCGATGTCGAGGCTTCGGCGCAGGTTCGGCGTTGGCCCGTAGCTCGCGCTGGACCGCCTCGCCGCGCCAAGGCGGTTCACGATCGCGATCGGGCCGCCTTCGTTGAAGTTGTCCTCGCGCTCCGGATCGCCCGAGAGGCGGAGATCGAGATCGGCGAGCTTGCGCTCGATGGCACGCGCGCGGTCGTCGAGCCCGCCGCCTGCCACGGTCGAGCGGACGAGCGCCTCCTTGATCGCCTTGACGCGCTGCCTTGCGGCGGCAAGCGCGGCGGTCGCGCCGCGCACGCCGCGATCGAGACCGCTGACCTCCTCCCAGTACGCGATGACCTCGCCCGCCGGTGCGCCGGGCAGCGTGCCCTTGCGCATCTCGACCACCTCGAACTTCTGCGGGCCCGCCAGCTCGGTGAGGACGCCGTCGACGCGCTTGGCCAGGCTCACGGTGTAGGTCCCGGGTGGCGCGAGCCGGCCGCGCGGGGCGCGCGGGCCCTCCTCGTCGTCGGCCGGTGGGGAGCCACCGGGCACGACCGAGGGGTAGCACAGGTCCCACGCGACGCGCTGGAAGCCGGCCTTCACGGGGCCGAGGACGCGGCGCACGACTCGCCCCGCGCTGTCGCGCACGGTGCAGACGATGCTCGGATCCTCCTCGTTGGCCTCGGCGCGCAACGCCTCCCAGCTGGGCGACGGCGTATCGCCACCGGTCTTCTCGATGGCCTTCTCCTTCTCACGCCGTGCGGCCTTCTTCGTCTTGATCTCGTTCTTCAGGTAGTAAGTGAACACCGCACCGAACGGCGGGTTCGGGGCAGTGAAGAACGCGTCGCCCTGGAACGCCTTCTCGCTGCCGCCGTATGTGCGGCGCTCGACGTAGTGCAACGCGGTGCGCGGAGGGAACAGCACGGCGTCCTTCGCCATCATCTCGGGAGTCGCCTGGCGGAGCGGTGTGTAGTCGTCGAGGATGTAGAAGCCGCGTCCAAAGGACGCGGCGACGAGATCGTTCTCCCGCCGCTGGATCGCGAGATCGCGGAACGGAATCGTCGGCAGGTTGCCCTTGAGCTTGGTCCACGTGCCGCCGCCGTCGAGCGTGAAGAACAACCCGAACTCGGTGCCGGCGAACAGCAGCTCGGGCTTCACGTGGTCCTGCACGATGCGCCACACCAGGTGGCGCGCCGGCAGCCCGGCAGCGATGCTCCGCCAGGTCTTGCCGCGATCGGTGCTCTTGAACAGGTAGGGCGCAAAGTCGCCGGTCTTGTGCCGGTCGACGGCGGCGTAGAGCGTGTTGCGGTTGTGGCGGTCGGCCTTGACGTCGTTGACGAAGAACAAGTCCTTCACGCCCGGCAGTTTGTCGATGCGTCGCCAGTGGGCGCCACCGTCCTCGGTCACCTGGATCAGCCCGTCGTCGGTGCCCGCGACCAGGAGCTGCGGATCGAGCGGTGACTGATCGAGGGCGGTGATGGTGCCGTACTTCGACATCGCGAGCAGGTCCCATACGGCGTCGAAGCTCCACACGCGGCCCATCATCGGCGTCCGCAGGCGGTCGATGTCGCGCGTGAGGTCGCCGCTGATCGTGCGCCACGAATCGCCGCGGTCGTCGCTTCGCCACACGCGCTGGCTTGCGTAGTAGAGGGTCTTCCCGCCGTGCGGGCTCACGACGATCGGCGCGTCCCAGGCGAAGCGCTCCTCGGGCTCGCCCTTCGCCGGCTGCGGCTGGATGAACACTGACTCGCCGGTCTTGCGGTCGAAGCGAACCATGTTCCCGTTCTGGAACTCGGCGTAGACGATGTTGGGGTCGTCGGGGTCGGTGGCCGGCATGTAGCCGTCGCCGCCGTTGGTGACGAACCAGTCGCTGTTGGTGATGCCGTGCACGTTGTCGGTGCGCGACGGACCGCCGAGCGTGTTGTTGTCCTGCGCACCGCCGTAGACGTTGTAGAACGGCGCATCGTTGTCGAGCGCCACCTTGTAGAACTGCGTGACGGGCAGGTTGGCGATGAAGCGCCACGTCGCACACAGGTCGCGCGTCTCGTACAGGCCGCCGTCGCATCCGACCAGCAGGTAGTTGGGATCGTGCGGATCGAAGGCGATCGCGTGGTTGTCGACGTGCTTGTAGCGGCCCTCGACGCTGCGGAACGTCTTGCCGCCGTCCTCGGTGCACCGGAGCTGGACGTCGGTCATGTACACACGGTCGGATTGGTGCGGGCTCGGGAAGATCTCCTGGTAGTAGTGCGGTCCGGTGCCGCCGGCGATGACGTCGCTCCGCTTCTCCCACGAGCCGCCGGCATCGGTCGAGCGCCAGAAGCCGCCCTTCCGGTGGGCCAGCTCGATGGTCGCGTAGACGACGTCCGCGTTCTGCGGTGAGAGCGCGAGGCCGATGCGGCCCATCGGTTCGTCGGGCAGGCCCTTTTCGAGCTTCCGCCAGGTCTTGCCGCCGTCGATCGACTTGTGGATCGCTGACTCCGGTCCGCCGTCGATAAACGCGGCCACGGTGCGGAGTCGCTGGTAGGTCGCGGCGTACAGCACGTTCGAGTCGCGCGGGTCCATGATCACGTCCGTGACACCGGTGTACGGGCCGCCGGCGAGCACGCGGGCCCAGGTCGCGCCGCCGTCGGAGGTCCTGAAGAGCCCGCGGTCGCCGCCCTCGGACCACAGCGGACCCTGTGCGGCAACGTAGGCCACGTTCGAGTTCCTCGGGTCGACGACGATCTTCCCGATGTGCTCGGAGTTCTCGAGCCCCATCTTCTTCCAATTCCCGCCCGCGTCCAGGCTGCGGTAGACGCCGTCGCCGAACCCGACGTGGCGACCGCCGACGTTCTCGCCGCTGCCCACCCAGACGATCTCGGGATGGCTCGGGTCGATCGTGACGCAACCGACGGAGTACGAGGTCTCCTTCTCGAACACGGGTTTCCAGGTGGTGCCGCCGTTGGTGGTCTTCCACAGGCCGCTGCTGCCGACGGCGACGTACCAGATGTCGCGGTCGTTCGGATGGATCGCGATGTCGATGACGCGACCCGAGGTCATCGCGGGGCCGATGTTCCGAAACTGGAGCCCCTGGAAGGGGTCCTTCTTGTCCTTCTCGCCTGCAGGGGTGCCGGGCTTGGGCCCGGCGGCACCGGGTTTGAGTTCGGCGGCGCCGGCGATGGAGAGGGACAGGGTGAGCGCGAGGACGACGGGCAGGGCCAGGGCACGGCGCATGGCGGTCTCCGATGGGGTCTTCGGATGCGGGTGGACCTGTGGATCGAGGGCTCATGCACGCGCTGCGCGCGCAGAACTCGCGACCGGGCAGTCTGCCACACGGCTCGCAGGCGGGCGAAGGACCTCCCGCTGCCGGTCCGTCGTAGAGTTCGTGCCATCCCGGCGGTGGCTACGGTCTCAGCACTATCCGCGCACGCTGAGACACCGCCCGCGGCCGACTACTTCCCGCTCCGAATTGATCGCGGAGGACCGAGGGAATCGCTTGCGGCACCGACGGTGGAGAGGGGCTCCATGGGTTGACCGCACAGCCCCGCGGAGAGTTTGCCCTTCAGCGGCCCCCGCGTTGCGCGGTTCGCGAAGAGGACTACCACTTCGCCCGTTGGAAGCTCGACTGCGCAGGTGGTAAGTGCCATGTGCAACGTCACAACCTGCCCCGCGGGCGCCCCCTTCCATGATTGCTCAATCCGTATCCGCGCCTTGACGGCTGGGATCCAATCCTCCCTCAAGCGGACGCTGTCCTGCTCGACGGAGAGCACGGTTCCCGCGAATACGTCAGTGGCCGCGGAGTACGCCATCGCCACCGTATACGCCTGGGCGCAGCTGCACGCCCGTCCAACACCTGCACCAAGGCAGAGAAGGGACAAGGCCACCGCGTAACACTTCACGATTGCGCTCCCATTGGCTTCCAAGGTGTACTCGCTGGACTGCGGTGGTGCCTATTGGATCTCCACGATCCGGCGCGATGCAGTCCCGCCAGGGGTCGCCACTCGCAGCTCGTAGATCCCAGGTGCCGCCCGCTGCCCGGATGCTCCCCGGCCATCCCACTTCACCGCGAGTGCGCCGGCGGCGAAGCCTCCGGCGAGAGACGGGTTCCGATGAAGCGTCTCGCGCCCCATTATGCGCCTCGGCAGAGGGGTCGCGGACAATCGCCCCTCGTGCCGACTCTGCCCTGCGTGATGCTGATACGGATCAGGAAGGCCCTTCGTGAACCACGACCACGGTCCGCACCGTAACCATCCTTCCCATTCACCGGCTGGCGCGCAGCCGGCGGGACGGAGTGCTTCACACCACGCCGGGCATGCGACCGAAAGAGCCGCCCCGGTCGCTCACGACGCCCACGCGGGGCACGACCGGCATGCCGGCCACACGGTCGCCATGTTCCGTCACCGATTCTGGGTCTCGCTCCTGCTCACTCTGCCCACGCTCTTCTGGGGTCACATGCTTCAAGGAGCGATCGGCTACTCGGCGCCGGCGTTCCCGGGCTCGCGGTGGATTCCCGCTCTGTTCGGCGTCGTGGTCTTCGCCTACGGTGGAGTCCCCTTCCTCCGCGGGGGCCTCGACGAGATGAAGCACCAGCTGCCCGGGATGATGACGCTCATCTCCCTGGCGATAGCGGTGGCGTTTCTCTTCAGTGCCGCGGTGACGCTCGGCTTCCCGGGCATGCCACTCTGGGAAGAGCTCGCCACGCTCGTCACGATCATGCTCCTGGGACACTGGATCGAGATGCGCTCGATCACACAGGCCCAGGGCGCTCTGCGGGGCTTGGCGAAGCTCCTCCCGAACCATGCGGTGCGGGTCGTCGGCGATCGGACCGAGGAGGTCCCGGTCTCGGAGCTCCGGGACGGTGACACGGTGCTCGTTCGCCCGGGCGCCAGCGTGCCCGCCGACGGAGTCGTGCGCGGGGGGACGAGCGCGGTCAACGAATCGGTGATCACGGGTGAATCGAACCCGGTCGCAAAGGGCATGGGCGACAAGGTCATTGCCGGCACGGTGAACGGCTCCGGGTCGCTCCATGTCGAGGTCACCGGTACAGGCGAGCGCACCACGCTCGCTTCCATCATGCGACTCGTCGAGCAGGCGCAGACATCGCGCTCGCGCGCGCAGGCGCTCGCCGACCGGGCCGCGTTCATCCTGACGCTTGTCGCGATCGGGGCCGGTGCCGTCACCCTGGCCGCCTGGCTCGGACTCCGCCCCGAGGATCCCGCGTTCGCCGTCGAACGGTTCGTCACCGTGCTCGTGATCGCCTGCCCCCACGCCCTGGGTCTCGCGATCCCGCTCGTCATTGCGATCTCGACGACGCTGGGCGCCCGGAGCGGGCTGCTCGTGCGCGACCGGCGGGGCCTCGAGGAGGCGCGGAACGTGAGCGCGGTCGTGTTCGACAAGACGGGCACGCTGACGCTCGGCGAGCAGCGCGTGGTGGAAATCGCGACGGAACAGGGCATGACAGCGGACGCGGCGCTGCAACTCGCGGCCGCCGTCGAGCGCGATTCCGAGCACCCCGTGGCACGTGCGCTCCTGGCCAGCGCGGAGGACCGCGGGCTGACCGTTCCGCCCTCCTCCGGGTTCGAGTCGCTCCCCGGTCGCGGCGTACGCGCCGTGGTGGATGAGCGCACCTTCGCAACCGGTGGTCCGAATCTTCTCGCGGAGCTGGCTATCACCCCGGGGGCCGCGCTGCACGCCGCCGCGGAGCAGGCGGCGGCACTCGGGCACGCGGCGATCTACCTCGTCGAGGAGGGACGCGCGCTGGCGGTTTTCGCCGTCGCGGACGCCGTCCGCCCGGAATCCGCCGAGGCCGTGCGCCGCTTGCACGCAAGAGGCATCGAGGTGGTGATGCTCACCGGCGACTCGCGATCGGTCGCCGAGGCGGTGGCGCGCCAACTCGGGATCGACACCGTCTTCGCGCAGGTGCTCCCGGAGCAGAAGGTGGACAAGATCAAGGAGCTCCAGGCACAGGGGAAGCGCGTGGCGATGGTCGGCGACGGCGTGAACGACGCCCCGGCTCTCGTGACGGCGGATGTCGGCGTGGCGATCGGCGCCGGCACCGACGTCGCGGTGGAGGCGGGCGATATCGTCCTGGTCCGCAACGACCCGCGGGACGTCCCGCGGATCATCGCGCTGTCTCGCGCGAGCTATCGGAAGATGATCCAGAATCTCTGGTGGGCCGCGGGCTACAACATCGTCGCCATCCCGCTCGCCGCCGGGGTGCTCTCGCCCTGGGGTTTCGTCCTGTCCCCCGCCGTCGGCGCCGTTCTGATGTCCGCGAGCACGGTCATCGTCGCGGTCAACGCACAGCTCCTGCGCCGGACGCGGTTGGCCTGACCGCAAATCTACCCCAACGGAGTCGACCCCGGTCGGGGAACGGCTTTCGCGGCAGGGTTCCCCGACCTCAAGTGGACGTAGGACTGGACTCCGCCCGATGGGTCTGTGATCAGCGCCGCATCACGATTCGCCGTGTGCCGATCACGACTCCTTCGACCGCGAGACGCGCGTAGTAGACGCCGCCGAGCACGGGCGCCCCTGCATCGTCCCTGCCGTCCCACGAGATGGTGTGGAAGCCTGAATCGCGCGAGCCCGACTCGACGACGCGCACCTGCCGCCCCTGGACATCCATGACACGCAGATCGATGCGGGCCGCGCGTGGCAAGTCGACCCCGAATTGCGCCAGATCCCGCGCTGGATTCGGCCTGGGGGCGCCAAAGCCCAGGGCCTTTGGAAGTGTCGGATCGACCCCGTCCGGCGGGGGCCCGACCGACACGAGCGCAGAACCGACCACGCACCAGAAGCCATGGCAGAGGTCGAGGCCCGAACCCGAGCTCACGCCGACCGCGGGCTGGCCGGCCGTGCCGTGCATCTTCCTTCCACTCCCGGCGATACCCGTGGACGGGGTCGCGCCGTTGCCGATGACGAAACCGCGGATCGAGTAGGCCGCATGTGAGACCGGAGGCGCAGCCGTGGCCGCCGCCGCGACGGCAAGCGTCAGAGTGACGATCGTCCTGGCGCGCATGATCACTTGCCCTTCTGCACGGCGACGCTCGACTGCTCGGACACGACGCGCTCCAGTTGCCGCCGCATCTCGTCCATTTGCGCCTGCATCGCGGCCATCTCGCGCTCGACGCGCGCGCGGTGGAACGCTTCGGCCTCGCGCGGCTCGGACGCCCCGGATCGAAGCGCAGCCGCGGACATGCCGTCGCCGTCGCCCGAGGTCAGGCTCGGCGTGACGGTTCCGTAGGCGGTCGGGACGTAGACGATCGACAGCTGGATGTCGGAGAACTGCAGGGAGCCCGAAGTCTCGTCACCGAGGAAGTAGAACGTGTTCGGTCCGGCGCTGACCGTGAACAGGCCGTGCACGGTGACGGGAACGACGTAGGTCCCCGTCGGAGCGCTCGAGGGCATCGTCAGGTTGAAGTCCTGGGTTCCCGGAAGCACCCCGACTTGATCGGAGACGCCGAAAAGCGCCGTCGTGGTGAGTCCGTTGTTGTGGATGACCTGGGCCTCGACCGATCCCATGACGAGGCAGTAGCCGGCAGCGGGGACCGTGATCGAACGTTGTAACAGCGTCTGCACCGTGCCATCCAAGGCCGTGGTGACGGATTGGTTGATCGACGCGACACCCGGCTCATCCAGCGTCTCGGCCGCGGAGATCGCGTCGGTCGGCAGGATGACGGAATTATTGCCCAAGCTCGACATGTCGAACGTCGCGCTGCGCACAGAACCCGTGATCGAGACCTGCGGTTCGTTCGTGCTGTTGTGGTTTCCATCCACCGTGAAGCCCGGTGAACTGATGGTGCGGCTGACGCCGAGGAACCCACCCGTGCCTGAAACGTCGGCCTGCATGACGGCCGTTGAAGTGAAGGCTTCGTCGTAGAGGTCCAAGTGGCCCCCTCGAGGCGTCGTGTACCACGAGCCGAGCAGGGTCGGGACTCCGGCGCGGATCAGGTCGAGCTCACCATTCTGGCTCGGGCCGCCGATGTGGGTGGCGCCCTGCAGTCTCGCGGTGACCCCGGTGGTGTTGCGGATATCGAGCAGCGGATCCGCGTGAGTCTGCGTCTGCACCACCGGGAAACGGAGCCCCATCGCATACGGCGACGAGGCGAGCGCGACCCGTGGCGTCAACTCGGGATCGGCGGCGACCTGGACGCCGAGATAGATCTGCCGGTCGAAGATCACGGGCAGCGCGCTGATCGAGCCGAGGATCACGCTGAAACCACCGCGCTCGACTGCGACCGCGGGAAAGTTCTCGCTATGCAGCGCGACGCCTCCCACGGCGACGTCGTAGAGCCGGAACGTGATGTTGTAGTTGCCGTCGGGGACAAACGTGCCGTCGCCGTTGGTCAGCACCCCCTGGTAGCTCATGGTGCTGGGCGCGTCGGCGAGCGCAGAGGCGGGGACGAGAAGGCAGGCGAGCAGCACGACACAGGCGGCCAGGCGGTGCATGAGGGTCCTCCGACGGTGGTGAGACCTGCTGGACGGCGCAAGCAAGTAAAGGCTCGTTCGGCAACCGGGCCCACCCTACGCGGTTGGAGCGGTCTCCTCCACGAGAATCCGAGCGTTCGGTGCCGCGACACGCGCGAATGATTCCCACCTCCCAAGCCGCGAACGCAGTACAGTGACGCGCTGAGGTCGCGGCTATCCGGACGGGGGTGCCATGAACGGATTCGGCGGGAAGGTCGCGATCGTCACCGGCGGCGGCTCCGGGCTCGGCGAGGCCATTGGCAAGGCGCTCGCCGCCAAGGGAACCAAGGTCATCGTCTCCGACATCCGGCGCGAATCCGCGGAGCGCGTCGCGGCCGAGATCGCGAAGGCCGGCGGGACCGCCAGCGCCTTCCTCCAGGACACCGCCAAGCCGGAGGACTGCGAGGCCGTCGTGCGCCACGCGGTGCAGACGTACGGCGCGCTCCACTATGCGGTGAACAACGCCGGCATCGGCGGCGCCGCGGCGCCCGCCGGTGAAACGGACCTCGCGGAATGGAATCGCGTGATCGGGATCAACCTCAGCGGCGTCCTCTACGGAATGCGCTACCAGATCCCCGCGATGTTGAAAGCAGGAGCGCGAGAGAGCGCGATCGTCAACATGGCTTCCATCCACGGAACCGTCGCCGCGATCGGCAATGGCGCCTATACCGCCGCGAAGCACGGCGTCGTCGGACTCACCAAGAACGCCGCCGCCGAGTACGGTCCGCAGGGGCTGCGCATCAACTGCGTCGGACCGGCCTACATCGAGACTCCCCTGCTCGCCGGCCTGCCCGAGGAGTTCCGGCAGAAGCTCGTCGCGCGGCACCCGCTGGGCCGGCTCGGACGGCCGGAAGAGGTCGCGCCGCTCGTCTGCTTCCTGCTCTCCGACGAGGCGTCGTTCATGACCGGCGGCTACTACCTCATCGACGGGGGCTACACGGCGGTCTAGAGACCGCACTTTTCGGAGCAGGCCGTACCACTCACTAAGGAGGGTCACATGCCGACGACCGTTGAAGCCCAGAACATGGAGCTCATGCAGACGCTGGACGACGCATGGAACGCCCAGGACATCAAGATCTTCCGGGCGCGGCACAAGCCGGATGTGATCGTGCGCTGGCCGGGGCAACCCAATCCGACGGTGGGGATCGAGGATCACACGAAGGAGTCGATCGCGTTCTGGAAGACGTTCCCCGACCAGAAGCTCGACAACCGGCCGTATCGCGTGTTCTTCGCGGCCGGCGACTGGACCTGCTCCATCGCCCGCTTCCGCGGCACGATGAAGGGACCGATGGTCGTGAATGGCAAGGAGATCCCGCCGACAGGCAAGTCGTTCGAGGTGGACTTCTACACGATCGCCAAGTGGGATAACGGTCAGATCGTGGAAGAGAACCTCATGTACGACCTGGTGGGATTCCTCCAGCAGATCGGCCTGAGCAAGTAGGTGGCAAGAAGGCGGCCTCGCGGCCGCCTTCGCCCTCCGCCACTCCCCTAGCGCGGCTCGTGCGCCTCGACGAACCAGAGCAACTTGTCGGTGCCCCTCGTGACCTCCGTGAACACGTCGGCCGTAGCGGCATCGCCCAGTTCATCGGCTTCAGTGATTGCCTTGCGCGTCAGCTCGCCAAATGTCGCGAGCGCCTTTGACAGCGCTTCAACGTGCTTCGGCCCATCGACAATGGTCAGCGGGTACTCGTTGAGCTTCGAGCGTTCTGCCGCGATACGGATGGTGCCGCCAACCGTCCCGCCCAATTGGGATGCACGCTCGGCGATGAGATCGACATAGGCGCTCGTCTCGTCGTAGACCTTGTCGAACAGCTCGTGGAGCGAGAGGAAGCCCGGGCCTCGGACGTTCCAGTGCGCCTGCTTCGCCTGCATCATCAAGTCGATGGAGTCGGCTAGGCGTTCGTTAAGAAGCGCGATCACGGTGTGTCGCACGCGCTCGGGCAAGTCGTTACGCGTGGAGTGAACCTGGGCGTTGCGTTCAAGGGTCTTCATGTTTCCCTCTGCAATGCTCCGCCGCGGGCAGCGAGCGCCGCCCGCCGCGTGTCGTGGACCAACAGCATGTCGGGATGGATCTATCTGCGCCCGCGGTCAGCGCCGGTAGCCGCCGCGGCTTCCGACTGTGCCGGGATCCGCTCGTCAAGCCAGTTCTGGATGTCGGCCATGACGTCCTCCTTCCCGACGTCATTGAGCAGGTCGTGATAGTGCCCCTTGTACAGCTTGAGCGTCTTGTCCTTCGAGCCGGCATGGTCATGGAAATGCTGGCTGCCCTGGTAACGCGTCGCTTTGTCGTCCGTCCCGTGAATGATCAGGATCGGAACGCGATACTTCGGCATGTTGGCCTTGAGCCGTTCAGCGGCCTTGATGAGTTCAGCGGCTGTCTCGGCGGGCTGGGATTCCTTTGCGATCAACGGATCGGCATTCATCGCGGCGACCACCGCCGGGTCACGCGAGAAGACCTCGTTCTTCAGAGCAAACAAATGGAGGTGCGGTGCCAGATGGCTGATGCCCTTGATCAGCAGCGCCGCAGCGTCCGGCACCCCGACATCCAGAGCGAAGCTCTCACACACCAATCCGGCAATGGTGTCCTGATTCTCGAAGACATAGGTGCTGGCAATGACACCGCCCGCGCTGTGACCGAGCACATAGACCGGCAGGCCGGGATGTGCGGATCTCGCGATCTCAACCAGTCGGTCGACATCACCGGTATAGTCCGAGAACTTGTCGATGAAGAAACGCTCGCCGCTCGACCGGCCCCGTCCTCTCAGATCGAGCGCATAGGCCGCCAGACCATGTGCCGCGAACTGTTCGGCCGCCCAGGTCATGTATCCGCTATGGGCGTTGAATCCGTGGACCAGCACGATCACCGCGCGAGGCGTACCCTCCGGCTTCCACGACCGCGTGAAGATGTTCACGCCGTCTGCGGTCTTGAAGGCTGATTCGATCATGTTGCCTCCCGTCTGTTCGGACATGCGCGAGCCGGCGCGTCCTGCGGCGGGCGCAGCATACGCCGCTCGGGGCCGGCGGCCACTGGAATTCGTGAGTCGCGAGACTCGGGTCCAAAAGTGGCTACTCGAGCTCGGTTGGCGGCGAACGTCGAGCTTCCGCTTCAGGACGGTTTGAATCCGGAACTGGAAGAACTGCGTGGCGCCCTCGAGACCGAATCGATCCAGGTTGGAGTACCCGTAGGCCGCCTCGAGCCGCAGATTGTCGGAGAGGTGCCAGTTGACCATCGGCGTCAGCCTCCAGAGAGTTCCGCCGCGAATGCTCCCGGAGTTGAAGTCGGCATAGGACAGGTTCAGCACGACCTCCCATGCTCCGGGACCACCTTCGAAGACGGTCTTCGCCGGCGAAACCGCGTTGAAGTATCCCCCCGCTGGATTGTACCCGCGCGTCTCCCCGGTGATCAGCCAGGCGGCGACCACGTTTCCCCCATGGAACGTCGGATCCCCGCCGTTCAGGGCATCGACGACTTGCCAGTGGTATTCAGAGCCGTACAGCCATGAGCCGGCCCGAAAGTAGGCCTCGATTCCCGCCGCGCGTGCACCACTCGCTGGGATCGAGCCGGTATCGATGAAGAAGGGCGATCGGGACGAAGTCGGTCATCATGGTTCGCTCCATCCCCCAGGGATGGTAGCCATTCATGACCTTGACCAACGAGTACCCTTCTTTGTCCCGACCGATGAAGATGCGGCCGGACAGCTCAGGTACATCGATCTGGACGCCCGTCTTGCGGAAGAGCCAGACCTCCTCCGCACCATCGTACATGTACCCGAGGACCCACGTGATGCTTCGCTTCGTCTTGAGGCGCCCGCTCAGGATGAAGCGAAGGTCACGCAGCCCGATGTCGGGCTCCATGGCGACCTGTTGCCTGCTCTCTTCATTCTGCGAGTAGGTGGCGAAGTCGTACAGGAAGCCGTACCCGAGGCGGACCGTCGAAACGGGGCCGTCGTACTCGTTCCACTTGACCAGCCGACGCCGGGGCATCACCGCGTCCGGTCCTCCGGCCTCGACCGTGCTGTCCAGCGTGGCGGGAACGGCTGCGCTCGGGCTCTGACTCCGCGCGGGCCTCGGGAGCGCGACCAGCGTCAGTCCCGCGAAGCCAAGCGTCATGAGTCGCGATACGATGCGGCCGAGCGTCGAGTCACGCTTCGGTTGGGTGTTCACGGGAGTCAGGAGCATCGGGCGATACGTTCGCTCACGGCCGGACCGCTCCGAGTTTCTCGCGCACGGCAGGCGCCACGCGGGTTCCAATCAAGTCGATCGCCTGCAGCATCCTCTCCTGAGCCAACGACGCCGCGTTCATCTGGAATGTGACGCGCGAGAGACCGCCGAGCGTCTCGTTGTGGCGGAGGATCTTCTCGGCCACCTCGTCCGGCGCTCCGATCATCAGCGCACCTTCGGGGCCCATCTGAGCCTCGAAATCGCGTCGAGTCATCGGCGGCCACCCGCGCTCTCGCCCGATGTCGTTGACCACCTTGGCCCACCCGGGATAGAAGTCCTTCACCGCTTCTTCCGTGGTCGCGGCGACGTAGCCGGGCGAATGCATCCCCACCTTCAGGCGTTCTGGCGGATGACCGGCGCGCTTCCCCGCCTCGCGGTACAGGTCCACCAGGTGCCGGAAGCGTCGCGTCTCGCCGCCGATGATCGCGACCATGAGCGGAAGCCCGAGCGTTCCGGCGCGGACGAAAGACTGCGGCGTCCCTCCCACTCCGATCCAGATCGGCAGCGTGCTCTGCAGCGGTCGCGGATAGACTCCCTGTCCCGTCAGCGCCGGCCGGAATCGGCCGCTCCAATGCACGTGCTCCTCGTCCCGGACCTTCAACAGCAACTCGAGCTTCTCCGCGAAGAGCGCGTCGTAGTCGTCGAGGTCGAAGCCGAACAGGGGAAACGCCTCGATCGATGAGCCGCGGCCGACGACCATCTCCGCGCGGCCGCGGGACAACAGATCGAGCGTGGCGAACTCCTGGAACAGCCTGACGGGATCGGTGGCGCTCAGCACGCTCACGGCGCTCGTCAGCCGGATCCGCTCGGTGCGGGCTGCCGCGGCGCCCAAGATGACCGCCGGAGCCGAGTCGAGGAACTCGCGGCGATGGTGCTCACCGATGCCGAACGAGTCGAGCCCCGCCTGATCGGCGCGAACGATCTGCTCGACCAGGTCGCCCAGGCGATCGGCCGGCGCGACCGCGCGGCTGTCCGGTGTGAACGCCGCGGCGAAGCTGTCAATCCCGACTTCCATGACCAGGCTCCCGACCGGGCTTGCCAACCACCGAGAAACGCCAGCGCCCCCGAGGCGGGAACGAGGAGCTCGGCGAACGGAACGCGCCCGATAACTCGCAGCGAGGGCTTCCCACAGCCTCCGCCACATCACCATGCTAGCATCGGCGCCCATCTATGGCCGGCCCGCTGACCCGATCGATCGGGATCGTTCAAGCGACCGCAATGGTCGTCGGGACCATTGTCGGCGCGTCGATCTTCGTCCAGCCGTCCGAGGTCAGCCGCGCCGTCCCCAATTTCGGCGGCATGCTGCTGGTGTGGATCGCCGCCGGCACCCTGACGTGGTTCGGCGCCAGCCTGAGCGCCGAGCTGACCTCCGCGTATCCGAGGACCGGCGGCGTTTACGTATTCCTGCGCGAGATGTTCTCGCCTGCCATCGCGTTCCTCTGGGGCTGGGCGATGTTCTGGAGCATGCACACCGGGATCATCGCCGCCATCGCCATGGTGTTCGGACGCTACACCGCGACGATCATCCCGATGGGGGACGTCGGCATCCGGCTCACGGCCATGGGTGGCATCGCCATCCTGACCGCGGTCAACTGTGTCGGGGTGAAGCCCGGGAGTGGCGTGCAGACGGCGTTGACGATCACAAAGGTCGGCGCCATCGCCGGGCTGCTCGCGCTGCTGTTCACGAACGGGACCAAGCGCCTCCCGGACATGTCCGGGGCCATCGATGCGAGCGCATTCCTGCGCGCGCTCGTCGCGGGGCTCTTCGCCTTCGGCGGCTGGCACATGGTCACCTACGCGGCCGAGGAGACCCGCGATCCTGAACGAACGATCCCCCGTGCGCTCATGATGGGCACCGCGGTGGTGGTCGCCATCTACCTCGGCCTGAATGCCGCCTACCTGCTGGCCCTCCCGCTCGACCGCGTGCTGTCGTCGACGCGCATCGCCTACGACGCCACGCTGTCGACGGCCGGCGCCGGGGCCGCGTCGGCCATCGCGCTCCTCGTCATCGTCTCGTCCCTGGGCGCCGTCAGCGGCATCATCCTGGCCGGCCCCCGCGTCTACCTGGCGATGGCAGCCGACGGTCTGCTGTTCCGGTGGATGGGCGCGGTGCACGAACGCTTCCGGACGCCCCACCGCGCGCTGATCGCGCAGGGCGTGTGGGCATCGGTGCTGGTGTGGACGGGCACCTACGGCGCCATCGTGTCGCGCGTCGTCTACACGGAATGGATCTTCTTCGGCGCCCTCGCGCTCGGCGTGATGCGGCTGCGCCGTGCTGCGACTTACCGACCCGCGTTTCGCGCCGTCGGCTTTCCGGTCGCGCCGCTCGCGTTCGCGTCCGTCTGCGCGGCCATCGTGGTCAACCAGATCATGCACGATCCGCGTGAGAGCCTGGTGGGCCTCGGTGTGGTGGCCGCCGGACTTCCGGTCTATGGGTTGTGGAGGCTGGTTCGTGCGTAGGACTCTTGGGATCAGGTGTCTTCCAATCGAGAAAGGAAACCCCTGACGTGCGAGTGATCGACTTTCACAACCACTATTACCCGCCCCGCTACCTGCAGGCGCTCCAGAGCGGGCAGAGCACGGTCCGCGTCGAAATGGACGCCGACGGGAATCCGATCATCTACTACCCGGGGGATTTCAACGTGGCCGTGCGGGGCCATCGCGACCTGGCGTACCGGCAGGATGTCCTCGACGAGCACGGCGTCGCGATGCAGGTGGTGACGCTGACGACCCCCGGCACGCACGTGGAGACGCCAGCGGTGGCCGCTCGCCTGGCATCGCTCGTCAACGACGAGTTCCGCGAGGCGATCGACACGCGCGGGCATCACTTCACGGCATTGGCCACGCTGCCGCTGAACGATCCGCAGGCGTCGGCGCGCGAGCTCCAACGCGCGATGACCGAACTGAAGCTTCCCGGCGCGATGCTGTTCAGCAACGTGAACGGCGTTGCGTTGAGCGACGCGCGCTTTCACCCGCTCTACGAGGTCGCGAACGAACTTGGGGCGGTGCTGTACATCCACCCCGCGCATCCGGTCGGCGTCGAGGCGATGCTCGAGTACTGGCTGATGCCGCTCGTCGGATTCCTGTTCGACACCACGCTGGCGGCCGCCTCGCTCGTGTTCGCGGGCGTGCCGGAACGGTATCCGCGCATCCGGTGGGCGCTCTGCCACCTGGGCGGCGCGATCCCCTACCTGGCCGAGCGCCTGGATCGTGGCTTCCACGCGTTCAAGGACTGCCGCGCGCACATCCAGCGCGAGCCGAGCACGTACCTGCGCGCGTTCTACTACGACACCGTGAACTTCAACCAGGGTGCGCTACGGCTCGCGATCGAGTTCGCCGGCGCGGATCACATCCTTGCGGGCAGCGACTACCCGCACAAGATCGGGAGCATCCCTTCCATGCTCGACGCCATCGCAAGGCTCCCAATCACGGAAGATGAGCGTGCCGGCATCTTCGGTGGCAACGCGGCGAAGTTGCTCGGACTGGGGCGGGAGGTCGAGAGCCCGCGATGAGCCCATCAGCCATCGCGCCGCCCCAACTCAGCCCGTCGTGGCCTCCACGCGGCGTCTGGCATCCCGGTGCGCGCGCGGATAAGATGTTGACGGGCGATCAGGCCGCATTTCGAGGGATGGGTCTGGTTCCCATGGGACCGGTTTCCGACCACCGGTGCGCTGTGGCCGCCTTGTGGTCATGACGACGGTAATAGGAGTAGCCGCGTGATCAAGTCCCGTAGGCGCTTCTCGATAGCCCGCTTCGCGTTACTGGTCACCGTCCAGCTCGTGCTTCTCGCTCTCGCCCTTCGTGCGTTGTTCCCGAAGCTCTGGGCGATGAACGTGGCCGCCGGAGTACCGGGCTTCCTGCTGGTCTTCCTCGGGATGCATCTCTTCATCGCGTTCTTCGAGTGGTTCTTCCATCGCTATGTCCTTCACGGTGTGACCGTCTGGTGGTTGCGACGATTCGCACGGGGACATCGGCATCATCACAGCCTGACGCCGGTTCGTCTCCGGCCGTTGGAACCGGGCTCGGACCGTGTCGTCCTGAACGAGTATCCGATCACCCGCGAAGAGCAGTATCCGGATTCGGACTTTCCGATTTATGCCTTGATCGCGTTCTGGGTGCTGTTCACGCCGCTCCTGGCCGGACTCCAGGTCGTCCTTCCCAAGCTGCCTGTCCTGCTCGGAGGCTATGCGGCCATTGCCTGGTCGACGACGCTGTACGAGATCCTTCACGCCATCGATCACTGGCCCTACGAGTGGTGGAAGAACGCCACGGAGCATCCACGGTTCGGAGTCTTCTGGCGGGGCCTTTACGGCTTTCACCTCATGCACCATGCCAACATCGGCTGCAATGAGGCGATCTCGGGCTTCTTCGGCCTGCCGATCCCCGATCTGTGCTTTGGCACCTATCACCAGCCGAAGGAGCTGCTGCTCGATGGTCGAATGGCGACGGCCAGGGACTTTTCGATCCCAGCACCCCGTGGCTTCGTCACGAAGATCGACCGCTGGGCCAGAAAGCGAGAGGCCGGGATCCGGAAGCGCTCCGAGTGATCATCCCGTAGCGCGCGGCAGGCTCGGACACCGCTAGCCGCCGGCTCCGTGCGAGCGCAGGAAGCCCGCGATCGCGCGGCGCTGTTCCGGGCTCGGAGCCCGGTCCGTGGCCTCGCGCAGGATGCGCGGCGTCTCACGGTAGGACGCGATGAACGCACGGCAGAAAGCGCATCCGGCGACGTGGGCCTCCATCTCGAGACGGAGCGGGGCCGGCACCGTTCCCTCGAGGTAGTTCATCAGCTCGCGGACTCCCGCTTCGCACGTGACCGGCTTCATGATCTCTCCCCTGCGATGTCGCTCAGGTAGCCCCGCAACATCAGTCGTGCGCGGTGAACGCGCTGGCGCACGGTGGCGGGCTTCAGGCCCAACGCCTCGGCGACCTCGTCCGTGGTCAGTTCCTCCAGATCGCGCAGGACGAACGCCACGCGGTGGGTTTCCGGGAGGCGCGCGATGGCGTTCATCGCGTGCTGCCCCAGGCGCTCGCGGTCGACCCGGTCCTCGACCTGCGTCGCGACCTGGAGTTCCTCGGGCGTTCCGCGATGTCGGCCGCTGCGATCGAAACCCGGGAGGAATCTCTCGAGCGACTCCGTGGGCCGGCGCGCCCGCGCCCGCCGATACATCAGCGCGGCGTTCGTCGCGACGCGGTACACCCACGTGCCGAAGCGCGAGTCCCCGCGGAACGAGGCAAGGCCCCGGAACACCTGGAGCAGAGCTTCCTGCGTGACGTCGAGGGCCTCGTCGTCGTTCCCGACGAGACGGCACGCGAGCCGGAACACGCGATCCTGATAGCGGGTCACGAGTTCTTCGAACGCAGCCGCCTCGCCGCCGACGGCCCGCGCCACCAGCGCCTCGTCGCTCTCGGTGAGCGCTTCCGCCAACCCCACCCCCCCGGCCTACTGGCTTTCGTCGCTGTGGATCGCCACTCTGACCTTCGCAGCGAGTTCGGGTGTGACTTCGGTGACACCGTGAGCGTGCGCGGCGTGCTCCGCCACCTGTCGCATCAGCTCCTCTTCGGTGTCGGCGCTGGCGGTGAAGCTGCATCCGGGAACGACGTTTCCGCAAGCGATGTGCTTCTTCATGGCTTCCTCCTCCTGTTGGTCGGGGATCGATCGCCATTGAGATGCCGGGGCATGACGATGTGTGACCGCTACGCCGCGACCCGGGGGCGGACCAGCTCCACTTCCTGTCCGACGTGGATCGTCCCGCCGCGAACGACCGCGCTGTCGAGTGCGAGTCTCCCCGCGAAGCGCTGGACGATGTCCCGCAGCACGTGAGGGTCCTGTGCGAGGGAGTCCGGATCGAACGTGGTGATCACGCAGCGCCGGCGCAGGCCGTCGAGGTGAATGATGACGTCGCCGATGACGAGACGCGCACCCGGCCACGAGCGCTCCTCGAGCTCGGAGACGCCGCCGATCACGAGGTTGGGCCGCAGCCGCCGCCGGTCGCGGCCGAAGGCCGCGATGGCGCCATCGGTCGCGACGAGGAGCGGCAGCACGTCGAAGCGCAGCTTCGGGTCGGCCTCGCGGCTCAGCGTCGCCCCGGCCCCGACGATGCCGATCACGTCGGCGAGCACGGACGGGTCGCGCCAGTGGCGGCCATCCACACGGGGCTCGCCATCGGGCCCGAGCGTTCCGCGATGACCCAGGAGACGCGGGTGCGTGCGCGCCGTGACCACGAGCTCGTCGGCGTTGTACACCTGTACGAGGCGGTCCCCCGTGACCCCGAGGGCCCCCACCTCGACCACGTCGAGGGACTCCCCGGCCATGGACTTGACGGGGTAGCGCCAGATCTCAGCCACGTGCACGGCGTCCTCCGGGATATGCTCGCGTCGCGGGCCCGGCCCGCGATAGACCTTTGGATGCCGGAGGTGACACGCGTGTGACCGGAGCCCGCGGGGCGCCGCGCTCACGCCGATGTCACAGGTCGTGGATGGCTGGCATCAGAATGCTCGCGAACGCGTCGTGGCCGCACCTTCCCCAGGAGGTGTCTCTTGACCCTGCGTACACATCGGTCCGCTGCATCCCTCCCGTTCTTCGTCGTGGTGGCCTTCCTGCTGATGGTGCCGCTACGTGCGCGCGCGCAGGAGGAGCACGGACACGACCATCAGCACGCCCACGCGGCGACGGAGGCGTTCGGGAAGGTCCACTTTCCGATCTCGTGCGGGCCCGGTGTCGACGTCGCGTTCGATCGCGCGATGGCGCTGCTCCACTCGTTCGCCTACGACGAGGCGGCGAAGGCGTTCGCCGACGTCGCGGCGAAGGATCCCGGCTGCGCGATGGCTCAGTGGGGCATCGCGATGAGCCACTTCCACGTCATCTGGGGGCCGTCGACGCCGGATGAGTTCGCGGCCGGCAAGGCGGCGGCGCAGAAGGCCACGGCTTTGGCCGCCACCGGCGCCACGCCGCGCGAGCGCGATTTCGTCGCCGCGATCGGCGCCTACTACGCGGGCGAGAACGTCCCGCACGCCGCGCGCGTCGCGGCGTTCGACCAGGCCATGGCCGGCGTCGCCGAGCGCCATCCCGACGATCACGAGGCGGCGATCTTCCATGCCCTCGCCATCCTGGGCGTGGCCTACAACTCGCCCCCGGACAAGTCCTACGCGCGCCAGAAGCAGGCCGCGGCGATCCTCAACGGGCTGCTCCCGCTCGAGCCAGAGCACCCGGGCATCGCCCACTACATGATCCACTCGTTCGACTATCCCGAGCTCGCCGAGCTGGCACTGCCCGCGGCACGCGCCTACTCGAAGATCGCCCCCTCGGCGCCGCACGCGCTCCACATGCCGTCGCACATCTTCACGCGACTCGGCCTGTGGCGCGAGTCGATCGAATCGAATCTCGCATCGGCCCGCGTGGCCCGGGAATGGGCAGCGCGCTCGCACCCCGGAACGGTGTCGTTCGACGCCCTGCACGCGATGGACTACCTCGAGTACGCCTATCTCCAGACCGGCCAGGACGCCGCCGCGCGCGCGCTCGTGGACTCGGTCCGGCGCGCGGCGCAGTTCGATGCCGCCGTCTTCCAGGCCGGCTACGCGCTCGCGGCGATCCCGGCGCGCTACGCGCTCGAGCGCCGGGACTGGAAGGCCGCGGCAGCGATCGACGTGCCGGCGGGCTTTCCCTGGGACCGGTATCCCTACGCGGAGGCCATCGTCGACTTCGCGCGCGCGCTCGGCGCCGCGCGTACGGGCGATCTCGCGGCCGCGAAGCGATCGGTCGCCAGGTTGGAAGCGATCCGCGACGGTCTCAAGGGGCAGAAGGGCTTCGACTGGGCCACGCAGGTCGAGATCCAGCGTCGCGCCGCATCGGCGTGGGTGGCCCGGGCCGAAAAGCGCGACGAATCCGCGGTCACGCTCATGCGCTCGGCGGCCGACCTCGAGGACTCGACGGACAAGCATCCCGTGACGCCGGGGGCCGTACTGCCGGCGCGTGAGCAGCTCGCGGACCTGTTGCTCGAACTCGGCCGCGCGGACGTGGCGCTTATCGAGTACGAAGCGTCGTTGCGCACCGCCCCCGCCCGGTTCGACACCTACTCCGGCGCCGCGCTCGCGGCGGAGCGGGCGGGGAACACGAAGAAGGCGGAGGAGTTCCGCGAACGGCTGCTCGCCATGTGCGGCGGCGCGGTGCCCGAGCGTACCCCGACGCGGGCGAGCGCCACGTCGAAACGGTCGGGAGAATAGGTAGGACGCCCGGACCTGCCCATTTGGCGCGCGCTCGCGGGTGCTTCAAGCCCGCGAGCTGCGCGCTATTTCGTCCGGACGATCTTGCGGATCCGCGATTCGCTCGCGCCGGCGGCGCGCACGCTCAATCGAACGAAATAGACTCCCGGGCCGGCGCTTCCGCCGCCGACCACGTGACCGTCCCACTGGAGCCCGTGTCGTCCGGCGGGAAGCTCACCGTCGGCCAACGTCGCGACGAGCGCTCCGCGCAGGTCGTGAACGGTGAGCGTCACTCGCCCGGCGGTCGGGAGCGCGAAGTCGATGCGCGTACCACCCGCGGACGGGTTCGGCACGCCAGGACCCAGCTCGATCGTCGCCGGCAGGGGAAGCTCGTCGTCCACGCCAACGGTCGCGTGTGGCCCATGGATCTCAGCCTTCACGCCTAACTCTCCCGGGATCTCGCCTCCCTCGTCGCCTCCAGGACCCGGCTCTCCGATCTGGTACACGATGCCCGAGACGTTCACGGGGACTGCTCCCACGTTGAGGATGGCGATCGACGGGCCACCGCCGCCGGCGCCCCCTCGCCCGCCATCACCTCCGCGCCCGCCGTCGCCTCCCCGGCCCCCATTTGACCCATCGTCCTGGTCGTTCACACCTCCGTACGGGGCACCGGCGTTCGAAAAGACGCCCACATGCGCTCCCAATCCACCCCCTCCGCCCGGGCGGCCGCCACGTCCGCTGCCGCCCGCCCCACCCGCTGAAGTGACGAGCACGCAGTCTCTGATGGTGATGCCATCACAATTGAAAAGCATGACCGCGAACGATCCACCGCCGCCGCCGCCTGGTCTTCCCCCCGATCCACCCTCGCCGCCAGCGCCGCCACCCCCGCCGCCGCTCCCGTAACTGTCGCAGCTCGTCTCGCCGCCTCCGCCACCACCCCCGCCTCCACCACCAGATCCATGCGCACCGGGTGATCCGGACGTCCCGGAGGCGGGCTCGTAGCCGTTGCCCGCGCTGACGGTGCCGATCCCCAAGCCGCCCGTCCCGTTGGCCCCCGCCGCGCCGGGAGTTCCAGGCTTTCCGAGGTAGCTCGAGGTGGGACTCCAGTTGCCCAGGTGTGGCGGTGTCCCCGCGCCGCCGGCTCCCGGAGCAGGTCCCGATCCAACTCCGCCGGCGGAACCAGCCTGGGCCGCAAGTCCAGCATCGCCGCCACCACCACCAGCGCTTCCCCACAGGCTTCCCCCACCCGATCCGCCCTGGGGCCGCGAACAGGTCAAGCACAATCCCGTCGAGTTCTCACATCCCTGAGCGCCGGGGTTGCCGTTCGAGCCCGATCGTCCCGACGCGGAGATCCCACCATCGCTACCGCGCTGCCCGCTACCGGCCTCCACCCGGGAGTCCACGATCACGATGTCGCGGCACGTTGCGAGGAAAACGCCGACGGACGAATCGCCCGAACTGAGGGCATTGTCACTCCGGATCACGAGTCCATCGAGAGCGACGTTCTGGACCCCGTTCCCCACGACCGTGTACACCCCACCCATGACGACCGTGGGATGGAGCAACGGGTCGCGTGTCCACCCGGAAGCCGGATCGAAGCCGCCGATGATGTTCACGCCGCTCAGGAGGTCGATCGATTCGAAGTACGTCCCCGCGGCGAGGTGGATCGGGCGCGGGGTGATCGAGGCCACCGAGAGGGCATGGCCGATCGTCTGGATCGGCTGGGCCTGCGTCCCGGGATCGTCGTCGTTGCCCGTGGGCGAGACGTAGATCGGACTGGCGGCACAGGGCTGCGCCAGGCCGGCGAAGCCGACGCCCGCGAGGAGCGCCGCTGCGGCCATGCGACGGATCACGGCACCGCCTCGCATGGGACCCCCGAACATGGACGGTCGTGCGAGACGAACGCGCGCGACGGGCCACGCCGAAAGTCTACTCGCCTCGGAGGCGTTCCCGAATAGCAATTTCACCAGGGCGGCCACGCCCGGATTCAGCGCTCCCGAACTCTCATCAGTTTGGGGAAACGAGATACCGCTTTCGATCTCGGGTGGGTGGGCATACGCTGCAATGGCAGTTCGCGCCGCATCCCCCCGGCCATGACCCCCGAAGTCCCATGAGTACGGCCGCCCCTCCAGGCCCAACCGCGATCGCGAGCCCGCGTGGCTCGCGTCGTCCCGAGGTGCATCATGCGGATGTCACAATGCGTGGCCAGGCAGATCAAGCCGCTCGTCGCCTGCACCTCGCCAGCCCGGAGTCGACTCCAATTGGACCGCCCCACAAGGGCCCATCGCCATGACGCAACGCACTGGGCGCTGCTCTTGGCGCTCACGATGATTGGCCTGTTCGCTTCCGTACCCAGGGCGAAAGCGCAAGGCACGATCGTGGCATGGGGAGACAATAGCTTTGGCCAGGTCAGTGGCAGGCCAGCCGGCAACAACTTCATCGCCGTCTCGGCCGGGTGCCGTGTAACTTGCGCAGCCTTGCGCTCCGACGGCAGTTTGGTCGCCTGGGGAGCCAACGACTATGGCCAGTTGAACGGGACGCCCACCGGCAATGACTTCATCGCCGTTTCGGCCGGGGGCCTATTCAGTGTCGCGCTGCGCTCCGACGGCAGCCTGGTGTCCTGGGGGCATGACGGCTTTGGCCAAGTCAGTGGGACGCCCGCTGGCAACAACTTCATCGCGGTCGCGGCCGGGTTCTATCACGGCGTAGCACTGCGATCCGACGGTAGCCTCGTCGCCTGGGGGAATGATCAACATGGGGAAGTCAGCGGGACACCGGCCGGGAATGACTTCGTTGCCATTGCAGCCGGTGATCAGACCAACGTCGCTCTCCGCGCCGACGGTAGCCTCGTCTCCTGGGGATATGACACCTTCGGCCAGGTCAGCGGGACGCCTGCGGGCAACAACTTCACCACGGTCTCGGCTGGCCTGCACAGTATCTCGCTCCGCTCCGACGGCAGCTTGGTCGCTTGGGGATACGATGCCTACGGTGAGGTAAGCGCAACACCCGCTGGCAACGACTTCGTTGCCGCATCGGCCGGACATTTATTCAGCGTCGCGCTCCGCTCCGATGGCAGCCTGGTCTCCTGGGGATATGACGTCCAAGGGCAAGTCAGCGGGACACCTGCGGGCAACACCTTTGTCGCTGTTTCGGCCGGAGGCGCGCAGAACCTGGCCATTACGACGGTGGTCACGCCGGAGGCCCAGATCGCAGCTCTCAACGATGCCGTGCAGGCGCTCGTGACGAGTGGGGCGCTGCTGCCCGCTCAGGGCAATTCGCTAGAGACCAAGCTCAACGCCGGATTGGATCTGTTGGCGCGGGGCAACCCGCAAGGCGCTATCAGCAAGCTCGGCGATTTCGTCAAGCAGGTGTCCACCCTGATCAAGACGGGGAAACTCACGCCGGCCCAAGGGCAGCCGCTCATCGATGCGGCCCAGGCCTTGATCGCTCAGGTTCAGGCCTCGGGCTCGCTCGTGACACAGGCAGTGGCGGGTACCGGTTCGTTGCCTGCGACGGGCTCGGTGGCGGAGTCCTTGCGGCTTCATCCCGCCACAGCGGGCCCGATCCGGGGCAGCATCACGCTTCGGTTCGACATCCCGGCCCGCACCGACGTGACGCTCGAGTTCTATGACCTCACCGGTCGCCGTATCGAAGAGGGACGGTTGGGTTCGTTGGAAGCCGGGCAGCATGAGTGGAGCTGGACGCCGCGGAACCAGGCGAGCGGGCTGTTCTTCTATCGCCTACGAGCCGGTGTACTCGTGGCCTCCGGGAGGGCGGCGTTGGTGAAATAGACTGTCCACTGGCTACGACCTCTTCCCTGACGCTTCCCGGACAGCTCACGCCCATTCCGGCCCGCGCCCACCCGCTCGGGCCGCGCCGGCCGTCACTCGTCGATTCGGCTCCGTCGGATCGTCCTGGGGGACTAGTATGGGCGTCGCGGTCGGGCTGCGACCGCAGGGCAGGTCGCGGACCGACTCTGATGCGGAGGGACGATGAAACTCAGAAGCATGATCCTCGTGGTCGCAGCACTGGCACTGGCCGTGGCGATTCCCGCCGCCGCATGCGATGGGAACAGCAAGACGGCGAGCAAGGCGGCGTGGGCCGGCGCCTGGTTGCAGCGCTCGAGCGATGGCCAGCTCACCGTCAAGGCCGTGGCCGCGGGTAGCCCGGCGGCCAAGTCCGGTCTGCGCGCAGGCGACATCGTGGTCGCGGTGAACGGACAGAGCACCGCCGAGAGCCACTGCGCCTACAACACCGCGTGCTCCGTCGGCAGCTCGTTCGCCTACACCGTGCAGCGCGGCAAGGCTACCAAGACGGTGAAGGTGAAGCTCGAGAAGATGCCCGAGGATGCCACGACACGCTTTGCTTCACTGGACGCCGACTACGAGCCCACGCTCGCGGCCGTGGTGATTCCAAGCGTCGACTGACCAACCGCTTCAACCGCTGGGGCCGGGGACGGAAGTCCCCGGCCCCATTGTCGTGCTCACGGACGGCGAGTCACCGCGTCGCGCGATTGCCAACCCGGTCTCAGTCGCTCGCGCGGCCGTGAGCGCGGCGGTACTCCCCCGGCCCGCGCCGAACATGCGTCGCTGCGACGTGCCGGACGTCTTGCCCTACTGCGCCACCACGGGAACCGGCTTCTTCGTCGCCCCGAACCGGAGGTAGAGGCTCGGCACCACGAACAGGTTGAGAAGCGTCGAGGTGATCAGTCCACCCATGATGACCACCGCCATCGGGTGCTCGATCTCGTGGCCGGGGATCGAGCCCGCCACCAGCAGCGGCACGAGGGCCATCGCCGTTGCGGACGCCGTCATGAGGATCGGGGAGATGCGCTCGCGGGCTCCACGGATCACGAGCTCCGGGCCGAAGGGCTGACCCTCGACACGCTCGAGATGCTGGTAGTGGCACATCAGCATGATGCCGTTGCGCGCGACGATCCCCAGCACGGTGAGGAAGCCGACGATGGACCCGAGCGAGATGATGCCATCCCCCAGGAATGCCGCGAGCACGCCGCCCACCAGGGCTGCGGGGAGCGCGATGTAGCCCACGATCGCCAGGCGCCAGTTCATGAACGCGGCCTGGAGAATGAGCAGGATGCCGATCATCGACGCGATGATCATGAACCGCATCCTCTTCTGCGCGGCTTCCCGCTCGGCGTACTCACCGAGCAGCTCGGGATGGTAGCCGTGCGGGAACGTCACCCCCGCCACCTCGCGCTTGACGTCCTTGACCACCGAACCGAGATCGCGCCCGCGCACGTTGGCGCGGACATCGATCTTGCGCTTCATCTGCCAGCGCTCGACGGCGTTGGGCGTCGAAACGACCTTCACGTCGGCCAGGTCCGCGAGGCGCACCTGTCCGTGGTGCGGCGTGTCGATCAGGAGGTCACGGATCGCCTTCACGCTGCCGCGGTTCTCGGGCGTGCTCCAGATATTCACGTCGTAGGCCTTGCCATCCCGGAAGATGTCGCCCACCTCGGTGCCTGAGACCAGCGCCGCCGCCGAGCGCCGGACGTCGCCCGGCTTCACCCCGTAGCGCTCCGCAGCCTCCAGGTTCACCTTGACGTCGATCTGCGCGATCGCCTTCAGGGACTCGACCTTGAGGTCCACGAGCCCCGGGACTTCCTCCAGGCTGTGTTTCACCTCGTCGGCCTTCTCGCGCAGCTGGGTCAGGTCGTCGCCGAAGATGCGAACGGTGATCGCGGTGGGCGAGCCCGTCAGCACCTCACGGATGCGCTCCTTGAGATAGGTCTGAACGTCGCGGATGATCCCCGGATAGCCATCCACGGCGCTCTGGATCGCGGCCAGCGTCTTGTCGTAGTCCACCTTCGGGTCGACGCTGATCCAGTTCTCGCCGAAGTAGACGCCATAGACCTCGTCCATGATGAGGGCCTGCCCGATGTGCGAACCGAAGTTCCGCACCCCGGGGATGTTCCGGAGCTCGTTGTACGCGGCGGCCGAGACGCGCACTTCTTCCGTCACCGACGTGCCCGGCTCGGTGACCCAGTGCATCAGGAAGTCCCGCTCCTTGAAGTCGGGGAGCAGTGACTGGCCGAGCTTCGGCCAGGCGAGGATCCCACCGGCGAGGATCACGACGACGGTCGCGTAGGCGATGGCGGGCTTGGAGACGATCCGCTTGAGCATCGCCGTGTAGGCGTTCTGGAGCCACTTCACGAACGGCGACTCACGCTCCGTGGACGGGCCGGACAGGAGCATCAGCGCCATCGCCGGCGTCACGGTCAGCGCCACGACCATGGAGGCGAGCAGCGACAGCGAGTACGAGATCGCCAGCGGCTTGAAGAATGCGCCGGAGAGGCCACCGAGGAAGAAGACCGGCAGCAGCGCCAGCACTTCGATCAGCGTGGCATGAACGATCGCATGGCGTACCTCGAGAGAGGCTTCGAGGATGACGCGAGCCGTGGACTTCTTCCCGCCCTCCTTGCGATGTTGCCGCAGGCGCCGGACCACGTTCTCGATGTCGACGATGGCGTCGTCCACGAGCGATCCGAGCGCGATGACGAAGCCGGCCAGGATCATGGTGTTGATCGTCGTCCCACGGGCGTACAGCACCATCAGGCCGGCCATCATCGAGAGCGGGATCGCCACGCAGGTGATCAACGCGACGCGCCACTGGTAGAGGAACAGGGCGAGGATCACCATGACCAGCAGACAGCCGAGCAGAAGAGACGTGCCCAGGTGATGGAGCGACAGCTCGACGAACGTCGCCGGACGGAAGATATGAGCGTCGATGTCCAGATCCGGCAGGCCCGGCTTGAGCGCGGCCAGCGCGTCGTCGACACCCTTGGTGACCTGGAGGGTGTTCGCCCACGGGAACTTCTCGACGATCAGCAGCAGCCCGGGGCCGCCGTTGATCACCGCGTCGCCGACCAGGGGCTGGTGGCCTTCGACCAGCTTCGCCACGTCCTTCAAGCGGAAGCTCTTGCCATCGCGTCCGGTGAGCGGTATCTCGCCGAGGCTGGCGGGATCGATGATCGGCAGGACGTGGCGAATGCCGATCTGCTGATTCGGCGTGTCGATCGACCCACCCGTCCCGATCATCGCGCCTTCCGAGTGCGACATCAGGCCGGCTTCCAGGGCGTCCGACGTCGCGTCCATGACCTGCTGGACGCTGATGCCGTTCTCACGCAGGCGAGCGGGCTCCACCTGCACCTGCGGCATCTGGATGCGCTCGCCCCAGATGGCGACGTTCGCGACGCCCGGTACGGCCAGCAGTCGCGGTCGGATCGTCCAGTACGCCATCATCGACTGGTCGATCACGGAGATCTTCTTCGAAGACAGGCCGATCTTCATGAACCGGGCGGTCGCCGACAGGGGCTGCAACATGACCGGCGGGCCCACGTCCTTCGGGATCACGCCCGTCACGAGCTCGAGACCCTCCTGCACGTTCTGCCGCGCCAGCATGGGATCGGCCCCGCGCTTGAAGATCATCTTCACCGAGGACAGGTCGGTGACCGACTTGGAGCGCAGGATGTCGAGGTCGGGAAGCCCGGCGAGCGCCTGCTCCATCGGGATCGTGACCAGGGCCTCGACCTCGGTGGGAGACAACCCGAGGCAGGGCGTCTGGATCTCGACGATCGGCGGTGCGAACTCCGGGAACACGTCCATGCGCATGTCTCGCATCTGGTCTGCGCCGACGAGCATCAGCGCCGCAGCCATGGCGAGTACGATGAATCGATACCTGAGGCTCGATCTTACAAACCAGCGAAACATGCTCGAGGACCTCCTGGCGCCACGCTGTTACAGGCCGTACTTGTGCTCGGCCGCCATCAGCTCGGCGGCACCGACGACCACGACGAGGGTTCCGGCGGGTGGACCTTCCGCCAGGATCGCTTTGTCACCGACGATGTCTTCCACCAGGACCGGATGCCGGACGAAGGCCAACGAGCCCTGGCTCGTGAACGTCCACGTCTCGCCCTTGGTGTCGTACATGACCGCACCGTAGGGGACCACCTTGCGGGTGACCCCGCCCACGGTCTCTTCCTGCACCGCGGCGGTCTGGAGACCGATCCGCTCGGCAGCGCGCGCCTCGAGGGTGACGCGCATGATGCCCTTGACCTCGGTCGAATCGACCTTCGCGGGACTGTGCTTCTGCGCGACGGTCGAGCGTTGACAGCCCGAGGCCAGCAGAGCGGCGCCGATCAGTGTGACGATCGCGTATGGCGTGATTCGCATGACAGATTCTCCTATCAGACTCGCTGGAACTCAGGCAGGGACACCAGATTCAGATCGTCGTCTTCGGGCGCTCGTGCCTCGGCGCCGGCCCCGAGCCGTGCATAGAGGGCGGGGACCACGCACATCACGTACACGGTGGAGGTGACGAGCCCGCCCAGGATCACCACGGCCATCGGTCCGATGATCTCGTGGCCGGCCCTGCTCCCCCACACGGCGAACGGCAGCATGGCCGCCGCGGTGGTCAGGGTCGCGGTCAGGATCGGCGCGGCACGATCGCGGATGCCCTCGAGCACGAGCTTGGGGCTGACCTCGCGTCCATCCTTCCGCAGAGCGTGGTAGCGATGGATCAGCAGGATGGCCTGCCGCACGGCGATCCCGAACACGGTGAGGAGCCCCGCCAGCGACCCGATCGACAACGCCGAGCCGGTGGCCGCGGCCGCGAGCGCGCCGCCCGCAAGCGCGATCGGCAACGTCACGAGGACGGCGGACGCCAGGCTCCAGCCGCCGACCGCCGCCTGGAGGACGACCAGGATCGCGATCGTCGCCGCGAGCGCCGAGAGGAGCATCCGGTTCCAGGCCCGCTGCTGCCGCGCGTAGTCGCCCTGCAGCTCGGCGCGGTACTCGAGCGGGAACGCCGTCTTCTTGAGCCGATCACCGACCTCTGCGGCGACGGCGTTGACGCTCCGGCCCTTGACGAAGGCGACCACGTCGACGGTGCGGGCGACGTTCTCGCGCTCGATGACGTTGGGCTGGGGCACGATGCGCACCGAGGCGACGTCCCCGAGGCGGACGTGGCCGCGTCCCGGGGTGTCGATCAGGAGGTCGTGGATCGCCGCCAGGCTGTGGCGCACGTGGGGCTCGCTCCACACGACGACCTCGAACATCTTCTGTTCCTCGAAGAGGTTCCCCACTTCGATGCCTGCCAGCAGCGTGGCGGCCGCGCGACGCACGTCGCCGGGCTTGACGCCGCGCGCCTGGGCCGCATCGAGCTTCACCTGGATCTCCACGACCGGCTCGTTGAAGTCGAGGTTCACGGTCGGATTGACGATGCCGCTGATGCCGGCGAGGGACTGCCTCACCTTCTCGGCCTCGCGAAGCAGGACGTCATGCCGCTGCCCGTACACCCGCACGATGATCGGCTCGTCCACCGTATTGAGAGCCTCGCCCACTCGGGAGCCGATGTACGTCGAGACCTCGGCGTCGACACCCGGGTAGCCCGCGACGGCCTCTTCGACGGCTTCCATGGTCGCCTCGTGATCGGCGTTGGGATCGAGGCTCACCCACAGCTCGCTCGAGTTGACCCCCACGACCTGGTCCGAAAGGATCGCGCGGCCCACGTGGCTGCCCACGTTGCGGACGCCCGGGATGGACTTGAGCTCGCGGCTGGCGAGGTCGAGCATCCGGGTCATCTCCGCGCGCGAGGTGCCGGGCTCGGCATCCCACTGGATCATCAGGTCGTTTTCCTTGAACTCGGGTGCGGTCGTGACGTGCATCCTGGGCGTGGCCGCGATCGCCGCGAGCGTGGCGACGATCGCGAGCGCCATCGCGGTGCGCGGCACCATCGGGGACATCCGCTCGCTCAAGTCGTTGACCCACCCGGCGAACGGAGTCTCGCCACCCGCCATGCGCGTATTCCTGAAGAGCATCAGGCCCAGGGCGGGCGTGAACGTGATCGCGACCGCGAGCGAGGCAAGCACCGCTGCGCCGTAGGACAGGAACATGGGCTTCACCAGCGCCCCGGCCGCGCCGGTCACGAAGAGCACGGGCACCAGGGCCAGCAGCACGATCGCGGTCGCGAACAACAGCGGACGGTGCGTCTCGGTCACGGTGGCGAGGAACACGCGAGGCAGGGACATGCCCGACCCGTCGCGCATGCGCTTCACCACGCCTTCCGTGAGGACGATCGCTTCGTCGATGATGACGCCGAGCGCGATCACCAGGCCGGCGAGGACCATCACGTTCAGCGTGGCCCCGGACCCGTGGATCACGAGGAGCGCGGCCATCAGGGAGAGCGGGATCGTGAGCAGGCCGACCACCGCCGCGCGCCAGCTGTGGAACAGCGCCAGCAGCACGACCGCGATCAGCATCAACGAGATGAGCAGCGCCATCCCGACGTTGTCCATCGCCGTCTTGACATAGCCCGCGGGGCGATAGATGTCGCGATCGAACTCGATCCCACCGAGACCGGGCTTCAGCGCGTCGAGCGCCTTGTCGATCTCCCTCGTCAGCTGGAGGGTGTTCACGCCCGGCAGCTTCTCGACCACCAGCAGCAGGCTGGCGCCTTCACCGTTCAGGCCGTCGCCGATGAGCGGCTGATGGTCTTCGACGACCTTGGCCACCTTGCCGAGCGGGATCGACGTGCCTTCCACGGGGACCTTGGCGAGGTCGGCCGCGACGGTGATCGGCAGCACGTGACGGACGCCGAGGCGCTGGTTGGGGGTCTCGATGAAACCGCCGGTGCCGGCGACCGAGGCCTCGAGGAAGGTCAGCGGTGAATACCAGAGCGAGTTGCCGGTCGTCTTGAGGATCTGGATCAGCGAGACGTTGTTCTCGGCCAGCCGCTTGGGATCGACCTGCACCTGCAACTGGCGTTCGCGCTGGCCCCAGATCGCGACGTTGGCGACACCCGGAACTCCCATCAGGCGGGGTCGGATCGTCCACCGCGACAGCACCGACATGTCGATGAGCGACTGGGTCTTCGACGACAGCCCGATCAGCATGACGCGGTTCGTGGACGACAGCGGCTGCAGCATGCGCGGCGGCCTCGACACGTTGGGCAGGGCGTGCGCCTGCGTCAGGCGCTCCTGGACCACCTGGCGCGCATGCATCGGGTCGGTGCCCGGCTTGAACGTCAGCTCGATCGAGGACAGTCCCGGAACGGATTCCGAGCGCATCACGTCGACCCATGGCGTGCCGGTGAGGAGGTCGGCTTCGATGGGTACCGTGATCAGCTGTTCGACTTCAGCGGCGGCGAGCCCCAGGGCCTCGGTCTGAACCTGGACCGTGACGGGCGTGATCTCGGGGACCACGTCCACGGGCATGTCCTGAAGGCGTACGGCTCCGACGACCATGATGGCCGCGGCCACCGTAATGACGAGAGGTCGGAATCGAAGGCATGACGCGACCAGTGCTCCGATCATGAGCGGAGACCTCCTGCGGACTCTCTGTCCAAGCAGCGTGGGGAGACAGGATGAGTCGGGGTAAAAGGATGTGATAGACAGCGTTTATAGAGTATTCAGAAGGCGTTAATATAGAAAGAGATTTCTTGAGATATATAGAAGTGTTCGCCGTGGCCGTGCCGGTGTTTGGTGTCATCGCGCTCGCGCACACGAGACACATGCGGTCGGGTCGCTCGTTGCCGGAAGCGAGGCGAAGACTGTTTCGCGGGACGCGTCGAAGTGTGCGGGTCCTGCACCGATGGGTCGCGCGGCTGGACGAGGGCCGTCGCGCACGCGCGTCGAGGCCGCATGTCGAGCGGGCCTTGCTCACGGCCGGCCGCCACATTCAACTGGTCGCGCTCCGCGACCGATAACCCCGGTGGACGCCGGGGCTTGGGACCCGCATCGGAGGCAGAGCTCGAGTGCCATGCACATCCTGATCGTGGAGGACAGCCCGCCGACCCGGGACCTGCTCAAGCGGGCGCTCGAGGAGTCCGGGCATCGCGTATCACTCGCGGGTCGCGTCGGCACCGCCGAACGCATGGCCGAGGATGATGAATTCGACCTCGCGATCGTGGACGTCATGCTGCCCGACGGCAGCGGCATCGATCTGTGCCGTGACCTCCGGGCGCGCGGGTTCCTCGCCCCCATCCTCTTCCTCACCGCGCGCGGCGAGGTCCAGGACCGGATCGCGGGGCTGGATGCCGGTGGCGACGACTACCTGAGGAAGCCGTTTTCAATGGGCGAGTTGCGGGCCCGCGTGCGGGCGCTCGGCCGCCGCCCCGCCGCCACCCCGCTCACGCGCATTCACAACGGCGGCACGGTCATTGATTTCGCCTCCCGCCGGCTGAGCCGCGACGGCGAGGACGTCACCATCACCGCGCGCGAGTGGGCGGTGCTCGACGCCCTCGCTGCCCACCAGGGACACGTCGTATCGCGCGCCGACGTGCTCGCCGCCGCTTGGCCGCGGCCCGGGCCCGGGGCCTCCGCGAGCCTCGACGTGATCGTGAGCCGGCTGCGCCAGAAGCTGGGCGCGGGCGACGGGCCGCGGATCCGGACGGTTCGCGGCCAGGGCTTCGTGCTCGAGGTGCCGGCGTGATCCGTTCGCTGGCGGCGAGGCTCGCGCTGCTCGAGCAACTCACCGTGCTCGTCGCCATCGTGGCCTTCGGCCTGCTCGCGCTGTGGATCACCACGCACGTGGTGCGGGCCGAGCGCCGGGCGTTCGTCGCCGAGATCGCGACCCGGCTCGCCCAGGGCTTCGAGGAAGAGCTCAAGCAGGACCCCGACACGTCGGCCGCGGTTCAAAGCATGCTGGAGGACGCCCGCGAGATCGGGCTGTGGGCGGAGATCCGGGATCTCTCCGGAAACATCGTGGGCACGAACCGGCCAAGCGCTTCCGCCGTTCAGCCCGACGCGCTCGGTGAAGAGGCTTTCATCGCATCGGCCACCAGCCCGCACGGGGAGCGCTTCACCGTCTCGGGCTCCGACAGCGCGCTGCCAGACGTCACGAACGCGCTCGGGCGATCACTGCTCATCGCCGCGATCCCGATCCTGGCGCTGAGCCTGATCTTCGGCCGCACCATCGTCTCGCGCGCGCTCAGGCCCCTGCCGGTGATGGCGGAACGCGCGGCGAACCTGTCGCTGGAGCAGAACCCACGCTCGCTGGGCGCCCACTCGGGCCTCCTCGAGCTGGATCCTCTGTCAGCCTCGTTCGACCGGCTGCTCGAGCGGTTGGACGACGCGCTCAAGGCTGAACGCCGGCTGAGCGCGGACGCGTCGCACGAGCTGCGCACGCCGCTCACCGTGCTGAGCGGTGAGCTGGAGCTGCTGCTCGAAGCGGCGCCGCCCGGTTCGCCGGCCGGGCTCGGCCTCGCCCGCGCCGCCGAGCAGGTGGCCGCGATGCGCGAGCTGGTGGACGCCATTCTGCTGCTCCATCACACCGGTGAGATCGGCTCCGCCGGACGCGACGGACTCGAGGTGATCAACCTCTGCGACCTCGCGCGCGAAGCGATCACGGACCTTCGCGAGCGTTCCCCAGCGCGCAAGGAGGATCTCACGTACGTGCTGCCGGACGAGGTCCTGGTGGCCGGCGACAGTGCGCTGCTGGGCTCCGCGCTGCGCAACCTGCTCGACAACGCGCTCAAGTTCACGCGTCCGGGGCAGGCCGTGGCCGTGTCGCTGGTCGAGGTCGAGGGACGCACCGAGCTGACGGTCGACGACTCCGGTCCGGGCATACCCGTGGCGGAACGCGAGCGCGTGTTCGATCCGTTCTACCGCGGAGCCGAAGCCCGGGCCGGTGGCACCGGCTTCGGCCTCGGGTTGCCGATCCTGCGCCGCGTGGCACGCGCGCACGGCGGAAACGTCCAGGTGCTGGACTCGCCGCTCGGCGGCGCCCGTTTGGTGCTACGACTGCCGGGCCTGGCGAAAGCGCCGGGCCTGAACCGCGCGTCCTAGCCAACTCACGGGAACGGCCGCGGACGAGGCATGGGCCATGGCCACGGGTCGAGGCCGTTCTGGCCGGCGATGCCGCGGATCGCGTTCTTCCGCACCTCCGGGTCCTTGGATTCGAGCAGATAGCTGAGTTGCTCGGCCGACTCGCCCGAATGGACCAAGGCTCTAAGCTCGGCTTTGCGCGCCTGGGCGTCCGTCTCGCTCTTCAGCGCTGTGCGCAGCGCCGGAATCGCTGACTTGTCCTCGATCTCCCCCAGCGCCCACGCGGCCACGAGCCGCATCTCCGGGTCGTGATCCGCGAGCGCCGTGATCAGGCCCGCGGGCGCCGCGTCGAGACCGAACTGGCCCAGCGCCCACGCGGCCGTGCTGCGCACGTCGGTGCTGCGGTCGGACTCGAGGATCTCCCCCAGGCCCTTCGCCATCGACGCGTCGCCGTGCTGTGCGATCGACCACACGGCCATCTCGCGGACGCTCGCGTCGCCGTCTCGCTTCGCCGCCGTCATCAGCGCGCCGGTCGCCGTGCTTCCACGGTCGAGGTTCCCGAGCGCCCACGCACACATTTCGCGCACGGTGGCATCCGGATCCCTCGCGAGCGCGTTGGCCAGGTCCTGGGCCGACTGCTCGGCGCCCATCTGCGTGACCGCCCACGCCGCCGTGCGGCGAACCGTGGCCACGCGATCGTCCCGCAGCAGGCGCATGAGGCTCGGCGCCGCGCTCGTGGCTTCGAGATGCCCGAGCGTTCCGGCCGCCGCCTGGCGCACGAGCGGCGAGCGATCGGCGAGCGCCGACGTCGCAGGCTCGACCGCGCGCGCGTCTTCGATCCTGCCCAGGGCCCACACCGCGTTGGCCCTGACGCCGGCGGCGTCGTCGCGCATGGCGCGGATGAGCGGCTCGACCGACTGCTGGACCGGTGCCATCCCGAGCCCCAGCGCCGCCGTGACGCGCAGCGAGGAATCGGGCGCGGTCAGGCGCTGCACGAGCCCGGTGATGACCTCCTCGCGGTCGTCGTTCGCGACCAGCCGAACGGCGAGCTCGCGCACGCACGGGTCGGGCGTGTCGAGGCTCGTGAGCAGGAAGCGGATGTCTTCGTCCGAGAGCGATCGCCCATGGCGAGCGCGCTCTCGCACGGGGCGACCCAGCGGCGAGGCCGGGGCGTTGAACGAGCCCCAGTAGTTCCCGAGTCCGCGCGCCGCACAGGCACAGAGCGGCGCCGGCGCACCACGCGCCGACTCGATCAGCTCGCGGATGTCGTCGGACACGGATGCGCTCGCGGTCTGCGCGGCACATCCGCCGGCCGGGACGGCGCTCAGCGCGACCAGCAGGACGAGCGAGAGAACGGGTTTCATGGTCGTCTCCAGACGAACGGGTTCCGCCGTGTGCTGACTTTTCAGCATCTACGGCGACAGGAACACCAGCGCGAGCGTCGCGGGTGTCCTAGGGATAAGGGCGCGGTTCGGGGCGCGGCCACGGCCAGGGCCCACCCGCGTTGCCGCCCGCAAGCGCGGTGACGGCGACGGTGCGGATCTCCTTGTCGGGCGATTCCACGAGCCGGGTGAGAGTCGCCACGGCCTGGTCCCCCATCGAACCCAGCGCGCGGATGAGACCGCGCTGGACGTCGGGGTCCTTCTCGCGATTGAACGCGGCCTCGAGCGCATCGGCCGTGCTCCCGTCGCCGATCACGTGCAACGCCCAGGCGGCCGAGAGCCGCACGTCGCGATTCGTGTCGCCGAGCAGGCGGACGAGTGCCGCGGGAGCCTTCTCGGGCTCGCAGCTGCCGATCGACCAGGCCGCGATCTCGCGCAGGTTGGGATCGGGATCGGAGAGCAGCGCGGTCAGGCCCTCGACCGACGTCTTCGACCCGATCGAGCCGGCCGCCCACGCTGCAGTCAGCCGCACCTTGCTGCTCTTGTCGCGACGGAACGCCGCCTCGATCGCTGCGGCCGCAGCCGGGCTGTGGCTCTCGGCCAACGCCCAGGTCGCCATCTCGCGCACGTCCACGTCCTGTTCCCGGGCCAGGGCATCGGCCAGCGCCTGCACGGCGACGTCGTTGTCGCCATGGTTCTGGAGCCCCCAGGCCGCGACGCGGCGCACCTCGGCATCCGGATCGCTGCGCAGCGTCTTGGCGAGCACCTGTACCCGTTGAACCTCGTTCGCCTCCTGCGTGGCTTCGTCGTCCTTTTCCTTGGCCTGCGTACTGGTTTCCTTGGGACGCGGGCGAGGCTCGGCGGACTCGTCGGACTTCTGATCCGCGGGAGCGACGGCGGGATTCGAGCCGTCGACCGGATTCGGGTCGGCGTTGTCGCTCTGGAGCCCGAGCAGCGCGCCGTCCGAGCCGGACCGGAACGGTGTGGCCGTCGCTCGACGCACCGGCGACAACGCGCCGACGACGAGGGCCAGCGCGGTGAGCGTGCCCACGAGCCAGGCTGCCTGGATGCGGCCAGGGCCGCGGCGGTGACGTCGCGGGTCGAGGATCGCGAGCATGCGGCCCTCGAACTCGCTGGGCTTCGCCATGGCGAGTGCGACCGCCGGCATGCGTTCCTCGTGCACGTCCTTGACGATGTCGAGCAGGTGCTCCGCGTAGTCGGCCGCGCGGGTCCCCAGCACCAGCGCCAGGTCGTCGCACGCCCGCTCGCTCTCGGCGCGCAGCTGCCGCGCGGCCGTCCACACGAGCGGATGGAACCAGTAGAGCGCGCAGGCGATCCGGCTCACGAGGTGCCCCGCGAGGTCGCGCCGCTTGACGTGCGCGAGCTCGTGGATCAGCACGGCGCACCGACGCTCGTCACTCCACGACGCGCTCTCGGACGGCAGGACGATCACCGCCCTCGGGAACCCGGTGGCGAACGGCATCCTGATCTGGTCGCTCTGGACGAGTCGCGGCGCATCCTCCAGCTCCAGGCGATCGGCGATCTCGCACAGCGGCCGCTGCCAGTCCGGCTGCTCGAGCGCGCGGCTACGGTGCACGATGCGCGCCACGGTCCAGGCCCCGAGGGCGAGCTGGCCGAACATCACCACCGCGACGAGCGACCACAACACCAGCGACCACAACGCCACGGACGTCACGCCGATCGCGAACGAGCGCCGCGACGTCACCGACGTGACCGGCGTGTGGGGCGTCGCAGTCTGAGCGACCCCATCGGGCGCGGTGACGGGTGCTCGCGCCACTTCGGGGACGGACACGGTGGCCGGAGCCTGTACGCGCTCGGCGGCCGGCAGCACGCGGACCGGCACCGGGGACCACAGCGACCACGACGGCAGGAAGAGCGCGGCGATCAAGGCCACCAGCCACACCAGGTGCCGGGCGCCCGCCGACGAGCGCCGCATGAGCGCGGTCACCCCCAGCGCGGCCAGCAGCACGCAGGTCACCTTGAGGAGCGCCAGCAGCGTGAATGCCCCGGTCGCGGACAGCGCGGACGGGAAATCGAAGGAGAAGCTCATGACCGTCTCCCTTCGTTCTGGCGCGAGCGCCGAATGCCGACGCGCAGCCGCTCGAGGGCCGCGTCATCGATCGTTGCGTCCGACATTCGCAGCAGCGCCGTCACGGCTTGCTCGGCGGAGCCGGAGAAATAGGTCTCGACGACGTGGGCCAGCATGTCCTCTCGTGTCTTGTCCGCCGACCGGACCGGAAAGTACACGTAACGCGGCCCATCCTCGCGATGCCCGACGAGGCCCTTCTCGGTCAGGATACGCAGGATCGAGCGCACCGCCGAATAGGTCGGCGGGTCGGGCAGCTCCTGCATGATCTGGGTCACGGGCGACTCACCGTGCCGATGCAGGATCTCCATGACCTGGCGCTCGCGGCGACTCAGGTCTTCGGTGACGGGACGCTTGGCCATGTCGGAATCCTCTCTAGATCCGGGATTGCGGGCGGGTGTTGAGAAATCAACAGTGCTGATAATTCAGCACAGAGGGGCGAGAGTCAATGCTTTTCTTTGGTCGGGCCGGCGCCGGGCCTGAGGCGGACGCAGGCGCCATCGCAACAACCACTTGGGTTGTGCTGCGACAATTGTTGCTGGCCCCGGATCTGGCTGCGGGACGGGGTTCCGGTTCTACGCCGCAACGACTTACGGCCGCGATTCCGCCCAGCAACAATAGTCGCAGCACAACGTGTGGAGCCAGCGGCGGACGCAGCGGCCCGTGTGGGGCGCGCGCCGGGGGACGCCGCCCGGGGGCGGCCACTCCACACTACGGCACGGTCACGAACTTCTGCGTGAGCCGCACGCCATCCGCGTCGAGCCGGGCCAGGTAGAGCCCCGCGCCCACCGCGCGCCCCCGCTCGTCGCGGAGATCCCAGGCGATCGCGTGCGCGCCTGACGCGTGGTCCCCGGAAGCGAGCGTGCGCACGCGCCGGCCAGCGGCGTCGAAGATCGCCAGCTCGATCCCGGCCGCCCGCGGCAGCGTGAAGCGCAGCGCGAGCGAGACACGCGCTGGGTTGGGACTCGGCTGCGCGAAGCGGATGCGCGCCTGCCCGGGGTCGTCGACGTCCGTCGTCTCGATGAGCGTCGTGAACTGCAGCGCAAAGATGTTCGCCGTCGTGTCGGTCGAGATGCCGGTCCACGTCACGATCGCGCCCGATGGCCCTCCGGGAGTCTCCTCGCCCGCGGCGACGATGCTGGGCGTGGTCTCGAGCGTCGGGAGCGTCGCGATGGGCAGCCCGGCGGCCGGGAACGCGGTGTCGAGCACACCCGGCGCCAGCACGTGCTGAGCGAAGATGTCGACGCGGGCAGTCTGGCCCGTCGTCTGGTCGATGTCCTGCCACGCGACGATCGCGCCGCCGCGGCCATCCGCGACGATCACGCCGGCGGTCTGCTCGGTCGGCCGCGTGCTGAGCGCGAGACCGGTGGCCGGCCAGGTCGGGTCCACGCTGCCCGTGATCCGCACGTGCTGGGCGTACATGTTATGCACGGGTGTTCGCTGATCTTCCCACGCCACGATCGCGCCGGTCCCGCCGTCGGAGACGATGATCGCGTGCTCCTGGTCGTTCAGGACGATCGCGAGGCCCAGGCCGTTCACCGGCCACGCCGGGTCCGGGACACCCGAGGCGAGCACGTGGTGGGCGAAGATGTTCGGGTCGACGTTGCGGTTGTCGTCCCACGCCACGATGGCGCCGTGCGCGCGATCGGAGACGATCGCGGGCTGGATCTGAGCGCCGGGCGCGGTGCAGAGCCCGAGGCCATTCGCGGGCCACGCGGGGTCCGCGATCCCCGAAGCCAGCATGTGCTGGACGAAGATGTCGAAGCCGGAGACGGTGCTGCGCGGATCGAACCACGTGATGAGCGCGCCACCCTCCCCGTCGGTGTCGATCTTCGGCTCCGCCTGCCGGCCGGTCACGACGCAGACGGGCGCGCCGTCCACCGGCCATCGCGGGTCCACGACGCCGCTCACGAGCACGTGCTGGGCGAAGATGTCGAGCCCGGTGGCGCCACTGCGCCCGTCCATCCAGGTCACGATCGCGCCGCCGGCGCCGTCCGACGCGATCGCCAGCGCGTTCCGGGGCCCGGGGATGGCGCACAGCGCGGCGCCGTTCGCGGGCCAGCGCGCGTCCACTTGCCCGTTCGCGAGCACGTGCTGCGCGAACACACCGGCCGTGGGCGGATTGTCCCGCCCGTCCTGCCACGCCACGATGGCGCCGCCCGCTCCGTCCGAGACGATCACCGGGTGGGCCTGCGTCCCGACGGGCTTGTTGAGTGCAGCGGGATCGAGCAGCAGCGCACGACCGGCCGCGGGCCAGGCCGGATCGAGCTCACCCGATGCCAGCACGTGCTGGGCGAACAGGTCCACGGCGCCCGTGGCGCCATTCGTCCAGGTGACGATCGCGCCGCCCGCACCGTCCGGCGCCGCATGCGCGTCGCCCTGGGGGCTCGGCGCCCCGCTCAAGACCCGGCCTGACTGCGGCCATGCGGCCGCAGCCAGGTGAGCGTCCAATCCCAGCGGCATCACGATCAGTGCCGCCACGAACAGGTGCCTACGGGTCCAATCGACCATGCGCATCGCGATCTCCGTTCCGTGACATCAGAGCGCGTGAGGCTCGCCGTAGATGACGTTGTCCACGACCACGAGATCGGCGGGACCGCCGTCCGTGATGTCGTTGACGCCGGCGCCGAGCGCGCCGCTCCCGCAGGTGATCTTCACCCGCGCGACGAGCGGGGTGTCGAACTTCACGCCCACGAACGACAGCCCGTTGGCGTCGGTCCGGCTCGGCGCCGTGATGCGGCCAAGGCTCTGGCCGTTCTTGTCGAACAGTTCCAGCGCCGAGGTGTTGGCCAGGTCCACGTCCGAGAACACGACGCCGAAGCCGGTGACGGCTGCCGGCGTCTCGCTGCCGGCCACCCGGAACTCGGCGGTGATGACGTTCGTGCCGATCGCGGAGAACATCACCTTCGGGCTGAAGGCCTTGAACTGGCCCGCGTAGGTGGGGTTGATCTCCGCGAACAACAGGCTGTCGTTCCGGAACGCGGCGCCGTCGTAGATGAGGCCGGCGGCCTTGAAGAAGTCGGCCGGGAAGTCGTCCCGGTTGTTGAACGGCCGGGCACCAGCGCCGTCCCAGTTGACCTCGCGCCGTCCTGCGGGCTGCTCGCCGGCGGTGGCTCCGTTGGCCGGGTCCCCGAGCAGCGTGCGGAAATCGGCCACTTTCGTGGCGATGTCGCCGCTGGCCAGGACGACCGTGGACGGTGGGAGCGCCGCGGGGCGCGTCGGGTGATCGTTACTGGAGCAGCCCGCGATCAGGGCCACTGCGAACAATGCGGCGGAAAGTCCCGCCGGTGTGCGGTTCATCGGCATCCTCCTTGAAGGGGACGAAACTGAAAGGGACGAAACTTGAACTGAGGGGTAGGATGCAGGCGGCATACAGGAGGGTCTGTATTGTGGTTGTCCGTCTGTCCGAGAGTCTTGATTGAGCGTCCGGCGCTCTGCCGCGGTCTTGTCGCGGAATCGTGAGGTGTCGCACGACGACCGAAGGATGTTCGGTCGTGTATCGCGCGGCGGGAACCGGCCCGCGCGATGAGTCGGGACACACTCTCCGACGTGCTGCGCGCGGTGCGGCTGAACGGCGCCGTGTTCTACTACGTGAAGGGCTATCCGCCCTGGGCGGTCGAGAACCCGCACGTGCGCGAGATCATCCCCGTGATCATGCCGGGTGCGCAGCACATGATCGAGTTCCACGGGCTCGTGAGCGGAAGCTGCTGGGCGGCGATCGCCGGCGAGTCCCCGATCGAGATGGAAGCGGGCGACGTGGTGCTGTTCCCGCACGGCGACGCGCACGTCATGTCGAGCGGACCCGGCGTGCGCGCGTCAGCGACCGGCACGTCCCTGTTCTTCTCGCAGCGTCCGCCGCAGCTCCCGTACGCCCTCAGCGTGAAGGAAGAGGCGCTGACGATGACCCACCTGGACGACGACGCGCGCGATTGCGCCACGGTGGTGTGCGGCTTCCTCGGGCTCGACGCGCGCCCGTTCAACCCGCTGCTCACGGCTCTCCCCCGCGTGCTCATGATCAGCGGGAGGATGCTGGGCCCGGATTCGTGGGTGATGACGCTGATGCGCGCGGTCGTGACCGAGTCGGGCTCCAAGCGGCCGGGCGGCGAGGCGGTGCTCTCCCGGATGAGCGAGATGCTGTTCGTGGAGGCCGTGCGCCGCCACATCGACTCGCTGCCGGCCGAGGACACCGGGTGGCTCGCCGGCATGCGCGATCGCGCTGTGGGACGCGCGCTGTCGCTGATCCACGAGAACCCGGCCGAGGGCTGGACGCTCGAGCGGCTGAGCGAGGAGGCCGGGCTCTCGCGCTCGACGTTCCACGAGCGCTTCGCGCTGCTCGTCGGCCAGTCGCCGATGCAGTACCTCATGCATTGGCGGATGCAGGTGGCCTCCGGGCTGATGCGCGACACGACCGCCAAGCTGATCGAGGTCGCGACCCGTGTGGGCTACGACAGCGAAGCGGCGTTCTCGCGCGCGTTCAAGCGGGTGGCGGGCGTCTCCCCGGGAGCGTGGCGGAAGGAAAGAGCCACGCCGTTGGCCGGAGTCCGCGACGGGGCGTGAGGGTGCGAAGTCCCCCTAGGAGATGCGAACGCTTCGATCCCACCGATGCCCGCGCAGCCGCTGGGCGACCGCGGCATCGAGCGGCCTCCCATCGCTCGCCGCCAGGTTGGCTTCGACATGGGCGCGCTTGCGCATCCCGGGGATGATCGTGGCGACGTCCGGATTCGCGAGGATGAACCGCAGCGCGATCTCGGGCATGGTCATCCCCGCGGGAATGTCGGGGCGAAGCCGCTCCGCCCGCTCGACGCTCGCGCCGAGCCTGTCGCCGGCGAAGTAGAGGTTGCGGAAGTCGCCGTCCGGCCACGAGCTGTCCGGCCGCAGCGTCCCGGTGAGCGTGCCCTCGTCGAACGGCACGCGCGCGATCACGGCGACCCCGAGCTCCCGGCAGGCGGGAAGCAGCTCGTCCTCCGGGGCCTGGTCGAAGATGTTGTAGACCACCTGCACGGCGTCGATCAGGCCGGTTCGCAGCGCTCGGAGTCCGTTCTCCGGCTCCCAGCGGTTGACGCTGATGCCGACCGCGCGCACCAACTTCTCCGATTTCAGCGCTGCCACGGCGCGCTGCCAGCGCTCGTCGTCGGCCCACGTGTCGTCCCAGGTGTGGAACTGCAGGAGATCGAGCGTGCTGACGCCGATGTTCTCGAGGCTCTTCTCCGCGAACTCGCGGATGTGATCGGGTGGGAACGTGTCGTCGAGCCGCATGTCGGAGGTGGCCGGCCACTTCATGTGCTTGGGCGGGATCTTGCTCGCGCAGAAGAGACGGGTGGACGGCCTGGCTCGCAGGAGCCTGCCGAGCAGCCGTTCGCTGTGGCCTCGCCCGTAGGCCCACGCGGTGTCGAAGAAGTTGCACCCGAGGGCGACCGCGTGCTCCAACGAGGCCATCGACTCGTCGTCGTTCGAGCCGCTCCAGGCGCCCATGCCCCACATGCCGTAGCCGACTTCGCTGACGCTCCACCCGGTCCTGCCGAACGTTCGATGGTTCATGGGCTCCCTCTCGAGGCGTCATCGAGCCGCAGGCGCGAGCGCGGCTCATGCGCTGCATCCTAGCAGCCGCGGGCCGTATGATATCGACTCCCGGGGCGAGGATGTCGACCACGTTCCCGAAGTTCGAGAACGACGCCCAGTGGTCCGTTCGGTCGGTAGCTCCCACGGTGATCGCCTGCGTGACGCGGGCCGGCGATTGGGTCGACGCGTCCACCCACTTCGGAGGTCGTGGCTGGACGGTGAAGAGAACCCCGACGGGTTTCGCGACGGCCGGTCGCATCGCCGAACCCGACGGGAGAAGCCCGACCGGCACAAAGGGTCGGATACGGCGCGCGGTCGAACATTGGGGGGAATCCTGAGAAGTGACACTAGGATTCCGTACATGCGAGCACGCGCCGGCACCGGGGTGCGTGTTGGCGCGTGCATCGGGCGCTCAGCCGTGCCAGCTCTGCTCCGCCCGGGCAACGGAGGCCCGGCGGCTACACCGCGTCGCCATGGCTCGTGAACGTGAAGTTCGTGGCCCGGACGGACGGCCTGCCAGCATCGGTCGAGCGGCTGCGAGCCACGTCGATTCGCAGTACCATCGGCACTGCTCGCCTTCCAGGTGGACCGGGCGAACCTCCCCTTCGAGCCGCAGGAATCGGAGTGCCCATGAACCGTCGAAGCTTCGCGACGCTCGCCGCCGTCGCTCTCACCCTCACCATGGCCGGATGCACGACCAACGAGCAGACGGCGGCGCCGGTCGAGCCCGTGATGGCCGGCGAGGTCGAGGTGATCGGCACGCTGACCGCGGTCAAGGACGATCGCCCTGTGGATGGCGGTGTCGAGCTCACGCTCGAGACCGCGCTCGGCGTCCAGGAGCGGGTGCGCGTTCCCTCGGCGTTCATCGCCGGGCCGCGCGACTCGATCCTCGCGATGCACGCGGTCGTGGACGCGGCCAAGATCGGCGATCGCCTGCGCGCACGGGGCACCCGCGACGAAGCGGGCGCGCTGCGGCCGGAGACGCTCGAACTCGTGCCCTGACCGCGGCCATGCTGCGAAGGAAGGAGTCAGCCATGAGTCGGGTCACGGTTCGCTACTGCACGACCTGACTCTCCGCGATTCCGTCCGCCCGGGTGGCGGCGAAGATCCGGAAGGAGCTCGGGATCGAGGTCGACGAGGTGCCCGGCGCCTACGGCGAGTTCACCGTGCTCGTGGATGGCGAGGAGATCCGCCGCGGCCACCCGATCGCGACCGCGTTCGGGATCGTGCCGCCGGCCGGGGAGGTCGTGGCGGCGGTGAAGGCCCGGCTGTCGGGCTGATCCCGGCGCCTCACCCGTCGAGTCCCACCCTCTCGAGGAACGCTCCCCATCTCGGATCGCCGTTGAGCGCCCGGAGACAGGGATCGACCTTGGCGCTGACGACCCCGCCGTCGTGCTGCTCGAGCGCGCGCTCCAGCCATGCGAATGCGTTGTCCGCCTCCCCGCGGACCGCGTAGACCTCGGCGACCTGGAACGCAGAGTCGTCGGCGAAGCCCGCGATCAGCTCGCGGAGCGCGCGGTCCGACTCGGCCGGCCTGTGCTGGAGGTGCTGGACGATGGCCAACGCCCACAGGCGCCACAGCATCTCCGGCTCCAACGCGACCTCGGCCAGAGCTTCTTCCGCGCGACCCACGGCGGTCAGCGTCAGCGACAACATGGCGTGCGAGATCGTTCGCTGCGGCGCCAGCTCCAGAGCCTTCCGGAACATCGCCTCGGCCTCTGCGTGCCGATCCGCCGCCAGCAGGGCCAGGCCGAGACCGTTCGCGCCGATGGCGCTCAGCGGGTCCAGCTCCATGGCGAGGCGATGGTGAGCGATCGCTTCCTCGAGCCGGCCGAGCGCCTGGTACAGCGTGCCGGCCCAGCGCAGCACCACTACATTCCCGGGGGCGAGCTCGAGCGCGCGCCGGATCGACACTTCCGCGGCGCGCCAGTCCGACTCGTAACTCATCTGGATCCACATCAGCGCCGCGTGCGCCTCGGCGAGGTTCGGCTCCAGCGCGAGCGCCCGCTCCACCGCCTCGCGGGAGCGTGCGAAGCCGTCCGCCGGCGACGCCCAGGCGACGGTCGCTTCCCGTCCGTAGGCGCGGGAGAGCTCGGCCCAGGCGAGGGCAAAGCCCGGCTCCAGCTCCACGGCCCGCTTCAAGTACCCGATCGCCTTCTCCGTGTCCGCGCGGGTGAAGCGGTCGATGAAGAAGCGTCCCTGGAGATAGAGGCGGTGGGCCTCGGCATTCGAGCCGCGGCCCTTCGCGGCCTTCGACACCTCGGCCTTCGCCTCGCCGCTGGCCTTCGAATCGGCCTCCTCGCCGAGGAGCTTCGTGCGCAGCTCCTTCACCACCGAATGGGCGATGTCGTCCTGCACAGCGAAGATGTCCTCGAGCGTCCGGTCATAGGTCGCCGACCAGAGCTGGTAGCCGTCGGCGACATTCACGAGCTGGACCGAGATCCGCACGCGCTGTCCGGCCTTGCGGACGCTGCCCTCGAGCACGGTCTCGACGTTGAGCGCCCCACCCACCTCGGCGATGGTCGTGTCCTTGCCCTTGAAGTGGAACGCGGACGTCCGCGCCGCCACCCTCAGGCCGCGGATCTTGGCGAGCACGTTCAGGAGCTCGTCGGCGAGGCCGTCCGAGAAGTACTCGTCGTCGGCGCTCGCACTGCGATTCACGAACGGCAGCACGGCGATCGACGCGACGTGAGCGGGTGCGGGCCTCGGGTCCGGCGTCGTACCGCGCTCGAGCGAGCGCCGGAGCCCGCGCAGCTCGTTCGCGACATCGATCGCGGACTGGAATCGGTCACGCGGCTGCTTCTCGAGACAGCGCCCGATGATGCGCTCGAGGTCGACGGGCAGGTCGGCGCGGGCGCCGGTGAGAGACGGCGGGCTGTCGCGCAGGATCGCCGAGCCGACGTCCACGAACGAGGGACCGGCGAACGGCCGCTGCCCCGTCGAGAGCTCGTAGAGCAGCACGCCGAACGAGAACACGTCGGTGCGCGCGTCGACGGTCGTGCCGCGGATCTGCTCGGGCGCCATGTACGGCGCCGTCCCCACCACCGCGCCCGCGGTCGAGAGCGGCGAGCCGATCGTCGCCGCCAGCGAGCTCTGGAGATCGGGTTCGGGCTCGGCGAGCTTGGCGAGGCCGAAGTCCAGCACCTTGACGCGCCCCTCGCCCGTCACCATGACGTTGGCGGGCTTGAGGTCGCGGTGCACCACGCCTTTCTCGTGCGCGGCCACCAGCGCGTCGGCCACCGCGATCGCCAGGTCGAGGACCTGCGCGAGCGGCAGCCCGCCGGGGGCGACGAGCGCCGCGAGGTTCAGGCCCTCGACCAGCTCCAGCGTGAGGAAGCGTGTCCCGGCGACCTCTTCTAATGAGAAGAGCGTGACGATGTTCGGGTGATTGAGCCCTGCGACGGTCGTGGCCTCGCGCTCGAAGCGGGCGATGCGGTCGGGCGACGACGCCACGTCGTCGGGCAGGACCTTGATCGCGATGTCGCGCTTGAGCCGCGTGTCACGCGCGCGATAGACGTCGCCCATTCCCCCCGCGCCGAGCGGGGCGATGATCTCGTAGGGTCCGAGGCGGGTTCCCGCGGTGAGCGGCATGCGCCGAATCTACCCCATGGGGAGTGCCGGGCGGAGCCGGCGCCGGCCGGGGACGGCTCGCCCGCCGCCGCGTCGTCCGGCGAGGTCGCCCGCCGCGGGCACGAGGCCGCACCTGAGCGCCCGAGTGTGGCGTGACCAAACGTCGTCACTTCGACACCGCTGAATCTCTTTTGCCCCGACGCAACCCGGTGCACAACAGCAATTAATACTTCTCGCGTTCACACTTACTTTGTGGTGTTTGCCGAATCGGTATTGCAGAATACACATAGCAGCATCCCGCTCGGGCATCCCGCGTCGCCTCGCCCGAAGGCATCGTCTCATCGGTCGTCCCCGAATTGAGACCTCCCAGCACCCCACACTCGGAGGAGTCGTCCGTGTCCCGTACCGTGAGTTCGAGAAGCCTGCCCCTGCCCGGCGCCCACCCGGCTCGGGCGCTGCGCCTCGCTGCCCGGGCTGCTGCCGCTTGCGCTGTGGCAGTCCTGATCGGCTCGTGGAGCTCGCCTGCGAGCGGCGCGACCTACTACGTCGACCGCTCGAGCGCGAACTGCTCGAACAGCGGCGCCGGCACCGAAGCGCAGCCGTACTGCACGATCACGGCTGCGCTCAACGCCGTTGGCGTGGGCGGGAACACGATCCTGGTCAAGCCGGGCGTGTATCGCGAACAGGTGTCGATCCCGGCCTCCGGGGCCAGCGGAAGCCCGCTGACGCTCAAGGCGTTCGCGAGCGGCGTGGTCATCGACGGCTCCGACGACTATTCGACCGCCGGCCAGTGGACGCTGGTTTCGGGCAACGTCTGGCTCGCGTCGTCCGTGACGTGGGACCCCATCCAGGTGTTCCTCGACGGGGCGCGTGCGGACTCCGCGACCGTGTCGCCCACGTCGCTCCCCGCGCGGACCTTCCGCTGGGTGTCGGGCGCGGGCCTGTACGTCAATGCCGGCGGTGGGAACCCGGCCACGCACCAGGCGGCGATCGGCCGCCGCAGGTTCGGCGTCACGCTGCCGGCGCGCTCGTGGGTCGTCATCGACGGCCTGACGATCACCCGCACCGAGGATCGCGGCATCAACCTCTCGGCCACCTGCAACAACGTCTCGCTCATCAACAACACGATCACGTTCACCAACAAGGCGGGCATCGGGATCGTCGGCGGCTCGGGCCACCGGATCGGCGCGAACATCGTGCACGACTGCGGCGACCACGGCATCGCGCTCTTCACCGGCGTGACCGCGAGCACGATCGAGGACAACGAGTGCTACGGCAATGCGCGCCGGTACGAGCGCGCGGCGAACGGGATCCATCTCAATGGCTGCCCCGCGAACACGATCCGGCGGAACCGGGCCCACGACAACGAGGACACCGGGATCCACGTCCAGACCGGCTCCAACAACTGCATCGAGTACCTGAACCGGTCCTGGAACAACGGTGACCACGGCTTCGACCACCTCGCGTCCACCGGGACGATCCACAACAGCGACGTGGCCTACGGGAACCACATGGACGGGTTCTCGATCGAAGGCGGCGCGACCGGGACGCAGCTCCACAACTGCATCGCGGCCAACAACGGCCTCACCACCGCCGAGTTCGACCTGTGGGTCGAGGACACGTCCGTCAACGGCTTCGTGTCGAACTACAACATCTTCTGGAACTCGACCGCGCAGGAGCCGGTGAAGTACATGACCACGCTGTACCCGACCGTGGCGGCCTACAGCGCCGCCAGCGGGAAGGACACGCAGAGCCTCCAGTCCAATCCACTGTTCGTGAGCCCCGGCAACGGCAATTTCCATCTCGGCTCCGGCTCGCCGGCGATCGACAACGCGAACGCGAGCTCGTCGAACTGGCCGACGCTCGACGCCGACAACCAGTCACGCGTCAACACCCAGGGGGTCGCGAACAACGGCAACGGATCCCCCAACTACGCGGACCGCGGCGCCTACGAGTTCCGGGGCTCCAGCAACAACTCGGCGCCGAACGGGACGATCAACACGCCGACGAACAACGTCACGATCGTCGCCGGCCAGACCGTCAACTTCACCGGCACGGGCACCGACTCGGACAACAACCTGCCGCTGACGTTCCTGTGGAACTTCGGCGGCGGTGCCACCAACTCGACCGCCGAGGATCCGGGCAACGTGCTGTTCATGACACCGGGGACGTATACGGTGTCGTTCACGGTCATGGACGCCCTCGGCCTCGCGGATCCGACGCCGGCCACGCGCACGGTCACCGTGAACGCGAATCCGGCGCCGAACGGCGTCATCAACACGCCGACCGCCGGTGTCACGATCACCGCCGGCCAGAGCGTCAACTTCACCGGCACGGGCACGGACGCGAACAACAACACGCCGCTGACGTTCGCGTGGGACTTCGGTGGCGGGGCGGCGAACAGTGCCGTCGAGGACCCGGGCGCGGTGGTGTTCGCCACGCCGGGCACCTACACCGTGACGTTCAGCGTGGCCGATGCCCTGGGGGCCTCCGATCCCACCCCGGACACGCGCACCGTCACCGTGAATGCGGTTCCAAACCAGGCCCCGAACGGCGTGATCGACACGCCGGCCGCCAACGTCACGATCATCGCCGGCCAGAGCGTCAGCTTCACCGGTACCGGCACCGACCCGAACAACAACCTGCCGCTCACGTTCGCGTGGAACTTCGGTGGCGGCGCGACCAACAGCACTGTCGAGGATCCGGGCGCGGTGGTGTTCAGTACCGCCGGCACCTACACCGTGTCGTTCACGGTCACGGATGCGCTCGGTCTTGCGGATCCCACCCCCGCCACCCGCACCGTCACGGTGACCGCCAACCAGGCGCCGAACGGGACGATCAACACGCCGACCGCCAACGTCACGATCGCCGCCGGCCAGAGCGTCAACTTCACCGGCACCGGTGCCGACCCGAACAACAACCTGCCGCTCACGTTCCTGTGGAACTTCGGCGGCGGGGCCACGAACTCGACGGTCGAGGATCCGGGCAACGTGGTGTTCAACACGCCCGGCACCTACACCGTGTCGTTCACGGTGACCGATGCCATCGGCCTCGCCGATCCGACGCCGGCCACGCGCACCGTGACCGTGACCGGGACGGCGAACCAGGCGCCGAACGGCGTCATCAATACGCCGACCGCCAACGTCACGATCACGGCCGGCCAGAGCGTCAACTTCACCGGCACCGGCAGCGACCCGAACAACAACCTGCCGCTCACGTTCGCGTGGAACTTCGGCGGCGGCGCGACGAACAGCACCGTCGAGGATCCGGGTGCCGTGGTGTTCAACACGGCAGGGACGTACACCGTGACGTTCACGGTCACGGACGGCCTGGGCCTTCCCGACCCCACGCCGGACACGCGCACTGTCACAGTGACCGCGACCGCGAACCAGGCCCCGAACGGCGTGATCGACACCCCGACCGCCAACGTCACGATCGCCGCCGGCCAGAGCGTCAGCTTCACCGGCACCGGCAGCGATCCGAACAACAACCTGCCGCTCACGTTCGCGTGGAACTTCGGCGGCGGCGCGACGAACAGCACCGTCGAGGACCCGGGCGCCGTAGTGTTCAGCACCGCGGGCACGTACACCGTGTCGTTCACGGTGACCGATGCCCTCGGCCTCGCCGATCCCACCCCGGCCACGCGCACGGTCACCGTCACCGGGACCGCGAACCAGGCGCCGAACGGCGTCATCGACACGCCGACGGCGAACGTCACGATAACGGCCGGCCAGAGCGTCAGCTTCACCGGCACGGGCAGCGATCCCGACAACAACCTGCCGCTCACGTTCGCGTGGAACTTCGGCGGCGGGGCCGCGAACAGCACCGCCGAAGACCCGGGCACCGTGGTGTTCAACTCCGCGGGCACGTACACCGTGTCGTTCACGGTCACGGACGCCCTGGGCCTCGCGGATCCCACCCCGGCCACGCGCACGATCACCGTCAACTCGTCCGGTGGCACGTGCACCAACGTCGTCACCAACCCGTCGTTCGAGACCGACCTTACGGGCTGGAAGAGCAGTGGTGGCACGCTCTCCCGCGTGGCCGGCGGCTCGGTGGGTGGGTTCGCCTGCCGCGTGACCGGTGCGGCGTCCACCTCGAGCTTCGACATCGAGGACAGCCCGCGGAGCGTCGCCAGCCCGGTCGCCGGCACGGTTTACACGTTCGGCGCCTCGGTCCGGTCCGATGCTTCCACCGGGTCCGTCCGCATCCGGATCATGGAGTACGTGAACGGCGTGAAGGTCGCGACCGTCGACGGGCCTGCGGTGACGCTGTCGTCGAGCTGGCAGCGGCTGTCGGGCAGCTACACCGCGACCGGGACCGGATCGAACCTCTACTTCACGGTGAAGGACTCGCCGGTCGCCGCGTCCGAGACGTTCGACGTGGACGACATGACGGCCTGCGGCGGCGCCGCGCCCCCGCCGAACCAGGCGCCGAACGGCGTGATCGACACGCCGACCGCGAACGCCACGATCGCCGCCGGCCAGAGCGTCAGCTTCACCGGTACCGGCAGCGATCCGGACAACAACCTGCCGCTCACGTTCGCGTGGAACTTCGGCGGCGGGGCCACGAACTCAACCGTCGAGGATCCGGGCGCCGTGGTGTTCAACACGCCCGGCACCTACACCGTGACGTTCACGGTGAAGGACGCCTTTAACGTCGCGGATCCGTCGCCCGATACGCGGACGATCACCGTGACCGGGACCGCGAACCAGGCGCCGAACGGCGTCATCGACACGCCCACGGCGAACGTCACGATCACGGCCGGCCAGAGCGTCAGCTTCACCGGCACGGGCAGCGATCCGGACAACAACCTGCCGCTGACGTTCGCATGGAACTTCGGTGGCGGGGCGACGAACTCGACGGTCGAGGATCCGGGCGCCGTGGTGTTCAACACGCCGGGCACCTACACCGTGACGTTCACGGTGAAGGACGGCCTGAACCTCGCCGACCCCACGCCGGCCACGCGCACCATCACCGTGAATGGGACCGGCAACCAGGCGCCGAACAGCGTGATCGATACGCCGACGGCCAACGTCACGATCACGACCGGCCAGAGCGTGAGCTTCACCGGCACGGGCAGCGATCCGGACAACAACCTGCCGCTCACGTTCGCGTGGAACTTCGGCGGCGGGGCGGCGAACTCGACCGTCGAGGATCCGGGCGCGGTGGTGTTCAACACGGCGGGTACGTACACCGTGACGTTCACGGTCACGGATGGCCTGGGCCTCGCGGATCCGACGCCGGCCACGCGCACGGTCACCGTGAACGCGCCCGGTGGCACGTGCACGAACCTCGTCACCAACCCGTCGTTCGAGACCGGCCTCACGGGTTGGAAGGGGAACGGCAGCACGCTCAGCCAGGTCCCGGGTGGCTCGGCGGGTTCGTTCGCCTGCCGCGTGACGGGCGCCGCGTCCACGTCCAGCTTCACCATCGAGGACAGCCCGAGGTCGGTCGCCAGCCCGGTCGCTGGCACGGTCTACACGTTCGGCGCCTCGGTGCGCTCCGACGCGTCGACGGGCTCGGCCAGGATCAGGATCATCGAGTACGTGAACGGTGTGAAGGTCGCGACGGTCGACGGGCCCGCGGTGACGCTGTCTCCGAGCTGGCAGCGACTGTCGGGCAGCTACACCGCGACCGCGAACGGGTCCAACCTCTACTTCACGGTGAAGGATTCGCCGATCGGCATCTCCGAGACGTTCGACGTGGACGACATGGTGGCCTGCGCCGGCAGCACCGCTGCCGTCGCTGCCGAGACGTACGGGATGACGCCGACGCCGCCGGCGTTCATCGCGCCTTCGGTCAAGCCGAACCCGGTCGGGCGTCAGGCGTTCCTCACGTTCTCGACCAGCCGGCCCGGGCCGCTCCAGGTCGAGCTCTACGACGTGGGCGGACGCCGCGTGAGGATGCTCGCCGCGGACTCGAACTCTCCGGCCGGGGTGCACGTCCTGCCGCTCGACGACCGTCGTGACGACGGCGGGCGCCTGGGCTCGGGCGTGTTCTTCTACCGCATCCGCTCCGTGGACGGCTCGAGCAAGGGCAGCTTCCTGATCATGAAGTAGCCGTCGCGGGCCTTGGCAGACCGGCAGCGTTGCGCGCAAGCGCAACGCTGCCGTGCTTTTCCGGTCGAAGGCGGGTCGAACCTCGACGCCGTCAGGCGTTCCCCCAGCCCGGGATCGACGCCGCCTGCTTCACCCACTTCGTCATCTGCGCCTCGTCGAGGTCGTCCTCGTGGACGTCGATCCAGCGCGCTTCGTGGGACTTGCCGCCCGGTGGCATGGGCAGGAGCGAGGTGCCCTTGAAGAACGTCACCTTCACGGCGCGGGTGAAGACGTGAAACGCCAGGAACCAGCCGCGACCGTCGATGCCGTAGAACGGTGAGTTCCACCGCACCGCCTTGCGCGCGTGGGGCACGGTGCGCATGACGAGCGCGTCGATGCGGCGCCCGACGTCGCGCTTCCACGACGGCATGGCCGCGATGAACGCCTGAACCGGGGCATCGCCGTCGGCCTTCGCGATCTGCGGGTTCCCACCGCTCAGCAGCACGGGCTTCGTCGTCTTGCTCGCGGGCTTCGTCCTGGACCGGGTCGCCCGCTTCGGCGCGGCCTTCTTGCGCTGGACCGGCATGACTAGCGGGCGGCCTTGCTGCTCGCGCGCCGGGGCTTCGGCTTGCTCTTGCCCTGGAGATTGAGCATCACCGCGGCGCGGATCAACGCCTTGAGAGCCTTGTCGTCGAGCTTGTCGTCCTCGCGGATGTCGATCGCCCGCCGGACGTTCCCGTCGAGGCTGGAGTTGAAGAGGCCGGACGGATCGTCGAGCGCCGCTCCCTTGGCGAACGTCAGCTTGACGACGCTCTTGTACGTCTCGCCCGTGCAGACGATGCCGCCGTGGGAGAACACCGGAGTCCCCATCCACTTCCACTCCTCGACGATCTCGGGGTCCGCGTCGTGGATGAGCTTGCGCACCCTGGCGAGCATCTTCCCGCGCCAGTCCCCGAGCTCCTTGATCCTGCCGTCGATCAGCGCGGACGCGTTGTCCGCAGTGACGGGCTTCTTCATGGACACCTCCGCTGCGGGCACGTGTTCGGTGGCGTCACCGACCGGGGGCTTCGGTGGCGAACTGCTTCTCGTATTCGCCGGTCAATCGCTGCCAGCCGGCGAGCTGCAGGGCATCGGGGCCGACGATGCGTCCGATCGGCTCGCGCGCGAGGAAGCTCTCCAGCACGTCGAAGCAGACGTGCCAGCCCGCGGCGCCCCAGGAGATGTAGCGGCGATCGATGTTGTGCCAGAGCGTGAGCCGTGTGCCACTGCCTTCGAGCGGCTCCAGCTCCCAGCGGATGTCCTGTCCGCCCCAGTTGAACTCGAGCACCCGGGGCGCGTCCGCCCGCTTCACGTGGGTCTCGGTGACGTGCAGCTTCGGGGCGCCGACGGTCGTGAGCTTCACCACCCCGGCGCTCTCGAGGCTCTTGTCGGCGTCGAACGGCGCCCACTCCCGAAGGTGCGCGGGGTCGGTCAATGCCTGCCAGACCTTGGCCGGCGCGTGACGGAGGTCGCGGACCAGGATGAGTGTCCAGTGGTCGCCGTCCTTCCGGACCTGTGCGGCTGCGGCGGAGCCGGGTGCGTAGGTCTCGCGGGTTCTCATCGCTTCCTCCCTTTCGTGCGGGGTCGTGTTGTTCTCCGTTTCGGAGCGGGCTCGCGTTCGGTGCGATCGAGTTGGCGATCGAGGTGGCGTTCGAGCGCATCGACGTGCGCCGACCAGAAGCGCCGGAACGGTTCGAGCCAGGAGTCCACTTCCATGAGCCGTTCGGGCCGGAGCCGGTAGACGCGGCGCTGCGCGTCGACGCGCGACTCCACGAAGCCCGCCTCGCGCAGCAGTCGGAGGTGCTTGGAGACCGAGGGCTGGGGCATCCGGAGATGGCGCTCCAGCTCCCCGACCGAGCGCTCCGACGTGGCCAGCAGGTGCAGCATGGCGCGTCGGGTCGGTTCCGCGAGGACGGCGAAGGCAGATTCCATGGGCGTATATTCCCTATGCGGCATATGCCTGTCAAGGCACTTGTGAGCGGGTCGACTGCGAACTGTAACCGGCGGCGGCGGCGAGTCGAAGGCCGTTTCTCGTCTGCTACGCTCGGGGGGCCATGACGCTGAGACGTCATCCATGAACGTGATCGACTGGCTGCTCGACTCGGACCCGTCGCTCCGCTGGCAGGTGCTGCGCGACCTGACCGATGCGCCCGCGGACGAGGTCGCGGCCGAGCGCGCGCGCGTGGCCACCGAGGGTGCGGGCGCGAGGTTGCTGGCGCTCCAGGCGGCGGACGGCCGCTGGGGCGGCGCGGCCTGGAACCGCGGCTGGGATTCCACGATGCACGCGCTGATGCTGCTTCGGGAGCTGGGGCTCGATCCCGCCGGGCCCGAGGCCCGGCGCGCCATCGGGCTCGTCCGTGACCACGTCACGTGGCGGGGATGTGCGCCGCCGGCGTGCGACAACAATCCTTTCTTCGCCGGTGAGCTGGAGCCTTGCATCAACGGCCAGGTTGCCGCGTGCGGCGCCTACTTCGGCGAAGACGTTCGCGGCCTCGTCGAGCGGCTGCTCGGCGAACAGTTGGCCGACGGCGGCTGGAACTGCGAGGCCGAGAACGGTTCGACGCACTCGTCGTTCAACACCACGATCTGCGTGCTCGAAGCGCTGCTCGAGTACGAACCGGCCGCCGAGGGCGACCGGGGCCTGGCCGAGGCCCGCCGGCGCGGACAGGAGTACCTCCTCGAGCGGCGGCTGTTCCGTCGCCGGTCGACCGGCGAGGTGATCGAGCGCGATCGCAAGGGCGGCGCGTCGTGGACGCGCTTCGCCTTCCCCACGTGGTGGCATTACGACGTGCTGCGGGGTCTCGACCACCTGCGTTCCGCCGGCGCGAAGCCGGACGCACGCATGGCAGAAGCCGTTGCGCTCGTGGCGTCGAAGCGCGACGCCGACGGCCGCTGGCCGCTCGAGACCCGGTACGCGGGCCGGATGCCCGTCGAGCTGGACGACATCGAAGGCCGGCCGAGCCGCTGGCTCACGCTCCGGGCGATGCGCGTGCTCCGGTGGTTCGAGCGGGCGGCCTGAACCGCGTTATGGTCCACGGCATCGGCCGTGAGCTCGAGGACCGGAGACCGCCATGAACATGACCCGACTCGTTCCGATGCTGCCCGTCAAGAACGTGCGTGCGAGCATCGACTTCTATCGCAAGCTGGGCTTCGGCGTGGAGCGCCACCAGGACCACTGGGGCTGGGCCATGCTCGCGTTCGGGGACTGCCGGCTGATGCTCGACCAGTCGATCAACACGCATCCCGCCGCGCCCCGACAGTCCGTCGTCTACCTGTACCCGGACGATGTCACGGCCTATCACCAGCAAGTGCGTGCGAGCGGCCTGGAAATCCCGGACCTGGAGGTCACGTTCTACGGCATGACCGAGTTCAGGCTCGACGATCCGGACGGCAATCGACTGTGGATCGGCCAGAGCCCGGCATCCGTGGCGCAGTCCTGAGCGGGCCGCTCGCGCGGCGTTCTCAAACGGAGCCTAGAGACCTGCCCTGCGCAGGAACGCCCCCCACCGCGCGTCGCTGCGGACGGAACGAAAGTTCGGGAAGTTGCGCAGCTCGAGGAGCCCCGGGTCCCGGATCGCCTGGGCGCGCTCGAGCCAATGGAACGCCTGGTCCAGGTCGCCGCGGGTGGCGTAGACACCGGCGATCTGCGACGGGGCATCGTCTGCGAAGCCGTCCATCAACCGATCGAGCGCAGCGTCGGCCTCCGCCCGGCGGCCGAGGGTCCACTCGATGCAGGCCACGGCATAGAGTCGGATCGCCTCGTCGGGCTCCGCCTCTGCCTCGGCGCGCGCCTCCTCGCCCCGGCCCATGTCGAGCAGCACGATGGACAGCAGCGCGCGCGAACCGGTGATCCGCGGGACGAGCTCCAACGCCTTCCGGTACGCCGCCACCGCTTCGACGTGTCGGCCGAGGCAGTGGAGGCTCCACGCGAGGCTGTGGTGCGTCCGCGCGCTCAGCGGGTCCCGCTCCAGCGCGCGGTGATAGAGCCCGATGGCCTCTTCCAGCCTGCCCGCGTGCATCGCGATCACGCCGCAGAACCGCAGCGCTCGAGCGTCCCCGGGCGACCGCTCCAGAATGCTCCGGAGCACGGCTTCGGCACCGGCATGGTCCCGCTCGTCGTAGTGCCGGGCAGCGGCCACTGCCAGTTGGCCCTCGATGAGGTTCGGCGCGATCGACAGCGCTCGCTCGCGCGCCTCGCGGGCCAGCCGTCGAGCGTCCTCGAGCGGCGCCCAGCCGTAGCCGGCCTGCCGATACCTGGCCTCGCCGAGCTGGGCCCAGGCGAGCGCGAACCCCGACTCGAGCTCGAGGGCGCGCTCGAGGTGCGCGATGGCCCGCGCCGTGTCCTCGCGGTCGAGGTGTTCGAGGAGGTAGCGAGCGCGAAGGTAGAGCCGGCGCGCCTCGACGTTGGTGCCGCGCCCCTCGAGCGCGCTCGCCACCTCGGCCCGCAGCAGCGCGCTCGCGTCGGCGGTCGGGCTCTTGCCGTTCGCCGTCTCCCAGAGCGCCGCCACCACCGACTGCGCGATCTGCTCGATCACGCCGAAGACGTCGTCGTGCGGACGGCGGTAGCTCTTCGACCACGTCTGGCCGCCGTCGGCGACGTTCACGAGCTGCGCCGAGACGCGCAGTTGGGCGCCGGCGTTCCGGATGCTGCCCATGATCACGGCGTCGACGTTGAGCGCCTTCCCCACCTCGTCCGGGCGGACGTCCGGGTGCCTGAAGTGGAACGACGACGTGCGAGCGGAGACCCGTAGCCCCTTGATCCTCGCGAGCACGTGCAGGAGCTCGTCGGCGAGGCCGTCGGCGAGATACGCATCCTCGGCACCGCCGCCGTGATGGGCGAACGGCAGCACCGCGATCGAGGCGAGGATGGCATCCGCACCCCTGCGGCTCGAGGGAGTCAGCGGCATCGCTGGAGTGTAGCGCATGGACCTGTTGCTGCGGCACAACACAGCCAGCCACAATCTTCACAGCACAACTATCGCCTCACGATCAGCATCCGCGACTCGACCGACCCCAGGGCCTTCAGCTCGTAGCGGTAGGCGCCCGGCGCGAGCTCGTGGCCGGCCACCGGCACGACGTGGCGCCCGCGATCCTGTGGCCCGTTCACCAGCACCGCGACCTCGCGACCGGCCACGTCGTAGAGCCTCATCGAGACGTCGGCCGCCCGCGGCAGCTCGTACGTGATGGTCGCGGACCCGTCCGTGGGGTTGGGATAGCTCGGCCCCAGCGCGACGCGTGCCAGGCCCACACCCGGCTCGACGCCGCCGACGCCGAGGAACCTCGTCGTGAACACGCCGCGACCGTGCGTGGCCACGGCGAGCGTGTTGTCCGACGGCCGGAAGTCCATGTAGGCGACCGCCACGTTGCCGATCGTCCCGGCCGCTTCCTGCGCCCACACGGTCGAGGGCCCGGCGAGTGCCGTCGTCGACAGCACCCCGATGCTGGTGCCCAGGAACACCATCAGCTGCCCCTCCACGTAGAATATCGTCGCCCAGCGCACTGACGGCCCCGAGGGGCCGGCGAGGTTGCCCTCGACGTCGGTCCAGTTCGCGCCCCCGTTCGTCGTGTACCAGAGGCTCGGGAAGTTGTAGTTCCCGAACGCGACCAGGGCGCGATCGGAGTTCGTGGGATCCACGGCGATGCAGCGAACGAAGCCGCCCTGGGCCGTGCCGGCGCCGAGGCCCGGCGGCGGCACGAACGTCACCGACGGCGCGCCCGTGTTCGCGTTGGCCACGCGCTTCACGATGCCGTCCGTCGTTCCCAGGTAGAGCACGTTCGGGCTGCTTGCCGTGGAGATGCCGAGCGCGCTGATCCGTCGCTGGTAGCCGACGCCGTCGCCGACGTCGGTGCCGAACAGGTCCGTCCAGCCCAGGAGCGTGTCGGCGGCCGGCGCGTTGGTGTTGCGCCAGATGCCGCTCACGGCATTGGGACCGCCGCCGGCGTAGTAGAGCAACGCCGGGTTGTTCGGATCGAGCACGATCGGGTTCACGAACAGGCGGTTCGTCGCGAGGTCCGGCGTGATATCCACGATGTTCGTGCCGTTCCAGCGCATGCGCTGCACGAACCCGTTCTGGTACTGCGTGTAGAGACGGTCCTGCGTGGCCGGCGACACTTCCACGATGGTGCCGTCGCCGCCGAACGGCATCGTCCAGTCGGACAACCCGGGAGCGTTGCCGAGCCGCGAACCGTTGTCCTGGGCCCCCGCGAGGATGAGGTTGCTGCCCGCGTCGGGCGGGATCGCGACCGAGTAGAACTGGGTCACGTTGTAGCCGTGGTTGAGCGTCGTCCACACCATGCTGGGCAGCGTGATGTCGGCGGCCTTCTGGACACCGCCGTCGTTCGCGGAGTAGTAGACGTTCGGGCTGGACGGACTGAACGCGCCGGACTGCAGGTCGGGATGGTGGGCGCCGTCGGGCCAGAACGGATAGCCGCCGATCAGCGTGGTCGCACCGGTGGTCGCGAAGCCGTTGGTCGAACGGTAGAGATCGGTGCCGCCGATCAGGACGAAGTTCGCGTCGTCCGGCTTGACGTGACAGATCTGGTCGTAGCCGGTCTGCGTGAAGATGTCTGGCGGCAGGTTCGCCGTGCGGTTCTCCCACGTGCCCCCGGCCCCGCTCCCGTTGCCGGAGAGGTAGGTGTACTTCCAGAACTGGTGCCCGCCGACGGAGGGCCCATTGACGCCCTGGGCGAAGAAGTACGCGACCTGGGTGTTGGACGGCGCGAGCCCGATGACGATGCGGTTCGCGGCGGTCGGGAACGACGCGGGCTGGATGACCGTCCACGAGGTGCCGTTCGTGGAACGCGACACGCGGATCAGCGAGCCGGTGCGGGTGATGGCGTACATGGCCCCGCTGCTCGTGACCGCCACGTCCGTGTAGCCGGAATCGGAGGCGACGACCAGGCTCCAGGAGCCGCCGCCGTCGATCGAGCGGTAGATCCCCCGGTAGGTCGCCGCGAGCACCTCGTCCTGGATCGCGTTCGCGGGATTGGTCGCGATGCTGTTCACGTAGTCGAACGGGTCGGTCGTCTGCGGCGTGCCCGAGGACGTCGCGGGCAGGAGCGCCCACGTGAGCCCGTTGTCCGTGGACTTGAAGACACCGTCGCCGAGGTAGAGCGCGCCCCATCGCGTCGCGTTCGTCGTCGAGCCACGGATCTCCCCCGACCCCACGTACCAGGTCGTCGTGTGGCCCGCGCGCCGGTCCTGGGCGATGCACGTGGTGCTGTGGATCTGCCCGGGGCTCGTGCGCGGCGACCACGAGGCGCCGTCGTTGAGCGAGCGCCAGATGCCGCCGGCGACGCTCCCGGCCAGCAGCATCGACGGATTGGCGACGTCGACGGCGAACGCCCGTGTCCGCCCGCCGACGTTCCGGGGCCCGCGCTCGACCCAATCCGGCGCCTGGATCTGGTCCGCGCCGTAGGGGTCGGCGCGGAACGGTCGCGCGCGCCGATCGATCAGTGTTCGCGCGAACCGGAGCTCGCGCCTGCGGATGTCGCGCGGGATCGCGTTGGCGCGCGGATCGCGGGACATCTGGAACTCCATCTCGGCCTGCGCGTCCGGATCGTCTTCGTCGCCGATCGACAGCGGCGGAAGGGGTCGGGAGCTCTCGGCGCGTGCCTTGGCAGGGGTGCGCGGCCCGGGCGTCGGCAGGAGGAACGCGACGATGGCGACGAGTATGGCGGATGCGAGGATCGGGCCGGCTCTGTTCATGATGCGTCCTCTCGCAAGGGGCTCCCGGCCGCTGTTGCTCGCTCAGCCTACCGGATTTCGCCTGCCCTCCAAGGCTGAGTTTCCGGCGTCGCTTCGGTTGCCTCGGGGGCCGCGCCAGTGCTCAATTGTCGAGTCCCAGCGCACCCCCACTCTTCCCCCCGAGGCGAATCATGCCGAGATACCTCATCGAGGTCCCCCACGAAGCCGAACGCATCGCCTGCGCCCGCGCGGCCAAGGTGCTGCTCGAGGTCGGCTCGCACTTCGTGACCCACGCCGACTTCGGCTGCAATGACGGGGACCATCGCGCGTGGATCATCGTCGAGGGTGAGACCAAGAACGAGGTGCGGAACATCCTGCCGCCGGCGTTCCGCGCGGCGGCGCGGATCACGGGGCTCAACAAGTTCACGCTCCAGGAGCTCGATCAGCTGCTCCGGGTCCACGGGGGCTGAGAGTTGGGCCCTACGTCGCCGACCGGAAGCGGGCCTCGGCGCGGCGTCGGATCGCGGGCAGCAGCAGCCAGCGGATCGGAACGATGCCGAACCGGGCCCACCGCCAGTAGCGCCTGAACCGCGCGCGGGCTGCTTCGTCGGTCGCCACCGCGCGCGTCTCGGTGGCGAGCCGCGTGCGGGCCGGGGTCAGCGCCTGGGATTCCAGCGTCCACGCGATCTTCACGTGGTCCGGCTCCGCGTAGCCGGCGAAACGATCAGCTGGGATGGGCTCGAAGACCACGTCGGCGAGCCAGGGCTGACAGGCAGCACCACCCACGAACAGCTCCCCCTCCCTCCGCGACAGGCACGCCCAGCCGAGGGACTGCATCTCGGCCAGGAGTCCCTGCGATTCCCGGGAGGTCTGGCGCGCCCCGAGAAGCCGCTCGCGCATCCCGAAGATCGCCCGCACGAGCCCGATGGAACGCATGTCGAAATCCGCGGCCGTCGCGAACACGAGCGCAGCGGGGGCATCGACAAGCAACTCGTGCCGCTCGCGGACGTCGGGGCGCGGAATGAACGCGTCGAGCGGGTTCTCGGATGGTCCTGTCGACAGGTCAGCTCCCGGGGACACCCAGCTTGTCGCGCACGGTCGACCCGGCCGCAGATCGGCGGCCGGACAGCACCAGGTAAATCGCACCCGCTGCGAAGAAGCCCACGAACCAGGCGTAGTCGTAGAGCGGCCGGAGCGGCGCGATCACCAGTCCGCCCCACGCGAGCGCGCAGCCGACCAGCGTGGCGATCACGGCGGCGGGATTCCAGCCTCCGTAGCGACCCCGGGGCAGGTAGAGGTCGGCGAGATCGAGCTGGCGCCGGCGCAGGATCCAGTAGTCGGCGATCAGCACGCCGGCGATGGACCCGAGGCCTCCCGAATAGCCCACGAGCCAGGCGAAGATGTAGCCCTTGGGATCCGCGAGCAGCCGCCACGGCTGCATGGCGATCCCGACGATGCCGGTGATGAGCCCGCCGGTGCGGAAGCTGATCCAGCGCGGCAGCGCGTTCGCGAAGTCGTTCGCGGGCGAGACCACGTTCGCGGCGATGTTCACCGCCAGCGTCGCCACGACCACGGAGAACATCGCGATGCCGACCACCACGGGACTCTGGAACTTGCCGACCAGCTTCACCGGATCCCAGATCGGCTCGCCGTAGAGGATCGCGCTCGCGCTGGTGATGAGCACGCCCATCGCGGCGAACACGAACATGGTCGACGGCAGCGCCACGGTCTGCCCCACCACCTGCTCGCGCTGGCTGCGACCGAAGCGCGTGAAATCCGGCATGTTGAGCGACAAGGTCGCCCAGAACCCGATCATCGCCGTGAGCGACGGCCAGAACACGTGCAGGAACTCGGACGTGGTCTGGAACTTCCCGGGCTGCGAGAGCAGCGGGCCGAACCCGTGCGCGGCCTTCACCGCCCACACGAGCAGGACCAGCGTCACGATCAGCACGTACGGCGCGGCCCAGTTCTCCACCAGCCTCAGCAGGTTCATGCCGCGGTAAATGATCCAGATGTTGAGCCCCCAGAACAGCAGGAACGACAGCCACTCGGTCGTGGTGTGGCCGCCGACGCCGGCGCCCAGCAGCTCGCGCCAGCCCGGGATCAGCGCCGCGAAGAAGGTCTGCAGCGCCTCGCCCCCGATCCAGGTCTGGATGCCGAACCAGCCGCAGGCGACCAGCGCGCGCATCAGCGCGGGCAGGTTGGAGCCCGCGGTCCCGTAGGCGGCGCGCGCGAACACCGGGAACGGGATGCCGTACTTCGTGCCCGGATGCGAGTTGAGGAGGATCGGCGCGAGCACGATCGTGTTGCCGAGCAGGATCGTGAACAGCGCCTGCTTCCAGTTCATGCCCTGGGCCAGCAGGCCCGAGGCCAGCATGTACGTGGGGATGCAGTGCGCCATCGAGATCCACAGCGCGGCGTAGTTGTACGTGGTCCAGTTGCGCCGGGCGATGGGGATCGGGGCGAGGTCGTGGTTGTAGAGCGGGCTCTGCTGGATCGACGCGACGTCCGACAGCTCGACACGGCCGTCGGGCAGTTCTCTCTGACTCGATCCCATCGTGTCCTCCCCCAAGGTGACGACACTTCGATCGGCGTGGAATCTACCTCACCTCGGCGTCAGCATCCGAGCCGGATGCGGGGCTCCGGCGTCCGCCAGCTTCCGCAGGGCGTCCCGCGTGTAGACGTTCGTGGGATCGAGCTCGAGCGAGCGGCTGAGCGCGGCGACCGCCTCGTCCAGCTTGCCGGCCTGCGCCAGCACCATGCCGAGCGCGCGATGGAAGCCGGCATCGTCCGGCCGCCAGCGCAGGCCCTCGCGGTACTCCGCCGCCGCGCCATCGAGCCGGCCGGCGCGCCATTCACGGTTCCCCAGGTTGTAATGCGTCATGGCCAGGCTCTGCCGCGTGAGCGCATCGCCCGGGTCCAGGCGGAGCGCCTCCTCGAACGCCCCGGCGGCCTCGGTCCAGCGGCCGAGCGCGAACAGGACATCGCCGCGGTTCAGGTGGGCACGGGCGTTGCGGGGCTCGAGCCGGATCGCCTCCTCGAGATGCACGGCCGCTTCTTCGAAGCGGCCGGCCTTCTCGAGGGCCACGCCGAGGTTGGTCCGGGCCACGGTCGAGTTCCCGCCGGCGGCGAGCACCTGCTCCCAGAGCGTGATGCCGTCGCGCCACGTCGACACCTGCCGAGTGGCGAGAATCGCCAGCGCGGCGGCAAGCAGCACGCTCGCGGCCGCGGTGGCGGTGCGTGCGAAGGCCGCGTTCCGCGCCTGCGCCACCACGTCACCCACGCCCCACACGATCATCACGAACACGCCCACGAGCGGCACGTACGTGTAGCGGTCCGCCATCTCCTGCTGGCCGATGCGCACGAGCCCGATCACCGGCAGCAGCGTCACCAGGTACCAGAGCCAGCCGGCGGCAAGGTACGCGCGCCGGCGGCCGAACCAGGCCACGGCGGCGGTGAGCACAACGAGTACGGCCGCCTTGGCGACGACCTCGAGCAGCGGCGGGTGCGGCCGGTACGGGTAGAACGCGGCGAGGTTCAGGGGCAGGAGCGTCTTCTCGAGATAGCCGAAGCAGCCGAGCACCGCGGTGGCGAGCCGCGCCGTGAGCGGTGAGTCGGTGGTGGCGCCAAATGAGCGCTGCGCCAGCCACGCGACGGCGCCCGCGGCGAGCGACAGTGCGAACAGCGGCAGCTTCTCGAGCATCAGGCGCGGAGCGGCGCCGGGCTCGCCCGCGCGCTCGAGCGGCCAGAAGTCGACGATCAGGAGCGTCAGCGGCAGCGTCACGAGCATCGGCTTCGCAAGCAGCCCGAGCGCGAAGCACAGCGCCACCAGCAGCCAGCGGGCGAGCCCGCGTCGCTCGGTGTACGCGGCCCAGGCCCACAGCGCCGCGAACCAGAACGCCGTGCTCAGCACGTCCTTCCGCTCGGCGATCCACGCGACCGATTCGACGTGGAGCGGGTGCAGCGCGAACAGCGCGGCGACGCCGAGGCTCCGCCACGGCGCGTGCGTCAGCCGGCGCAGCGCGACGAAGAGCAGCAGCGTGTTCGCGAGGTGGAGCAGCAGGCTCGTCAGGTGATGGCCCCAGGGCGCCATCCCGAACAGGCTCACGTCGAGCATGTGTGAGAGCCACGTGAGCGGGTGCCAGTTCGCGAGCTGTGTCGACGTGAACGCCCATGCCACGCCGCCCGCGGTGAGCCCCGCGCGCACGTGCGGGTTCTCGGTGATGTAGAACGGGTCGTCCCACTCCACGAACCCGTGCCGCATCACCGGCGCGTACACCGCGAGCGTGACGAGGAGGAGCGCGGCGAGCGCGAAGCGGGGCTTCAACGCATCCGTGCTCGACCCGACCGTCCCCATCCCGCCCCCTCCGTCGACGAAGCTGGTCGCGCTGCCTAGCGCGGCAGTATCTCGAGCAGCGTGTACTCCCCGCCCGCCATGCGCCGCCACAGCCGCCAATCCAGCCTGAAACCCAGCACGTTCAAGTAATACGTGAGGCTCGCGTCGAGGCTGCTGACGCGCAGGATCGGGGCGGCAGCACCCCACCCGCTTCCACCCATGGGCCTCCCCCAGGTTTCTGTCGCCGCTCCGCCGGCCGACTGCCGCCGGCGACCCCGCGGAGGCTACTCTACATGCAGTCGTTCGACCGCCGTTCAAGTATCGCTTGAAGTCGCAAGGAGGACAGTGCATGCCCGCCACGCCGCATGTCGAGAAGCACTTCACCGCGGGCGCCTCGGTCCGCGACGTCGTCATCGGGATGGCGGACGGGCTCACCGTGCCGTTCGCGCTCGCGGCCGGGCTGACGGGCGCCGTGAGCGCATCGAAGATCGTCGTCACCGCAGGGCTCGCCGAGATCGCGGCGGGCTCGATCGCGATGGGGTTGGGCGGCTACCTCGCGGCCCGAAGCGACGCCGAGCACTACGAGAGCGAGCGCCGCCGCGAGGAGCGGGAGATCGTCGAGCTGCCCGAGGCCGAGCGCGAGGAGATCCGCATCGTGTTCCGCGAGTACGGCGTCGCCGAGGCGTCGATCGCGCCCATCGTCACGGCGCTCGAGGCGAGACCGAAAGCCTGGGTGGACTTCATGATGCGCTTCGAGCTGGGGCTCGAGACGCCCGATCCGCGCCGCGCGGTCGTGAGCGCGTTCACGATCGCGTTCGCCTACGTGGCCGGCGGCCTGGTTCCGCTCGCCCCCTACTTCTTCGCCCACGAAGCGCAGCAGGCGCTGTGGCCCTCGATCGCGGTGACGCTCGTCGCGCTCTTCGCGTTCGGCTGGGCGAAGGGCCGGTTCACGGGCGCGAGCCCGCTTCGCAGCGCGCTGCAGACGACGCTGGTCGGCGGGCTCGCGGCCGCGGCCGCGTTCGCGCTTGCGAGCTGGATCGGTTAGCGGGCCCCGAGCACCGTCCCGACCCGGACGATGATCTGGTCCGAGGAGTGGCTGTCGCGGCTGGCGGTCACGCCGCCGGCGCTCACGTGCACGTCCTCGGGCAAGAGGAAGTCGTGGCGGATGCCGGAGCGGTACTCCGCGCTCAGCTCCACGCCGACGCCTTCCACCTTCTTCCGGCGGATACCCAGGCCGCCGCTCCACGCGAACGCAATGCGGTTGTCCCCGTGCTTCGCCGAGTACGCCAGTCCGTTCGCGGTGCCGGACAGCTCGCTCCCGGTCCAGTAGGTGTCGAATCCCACCGTACCGAAGATGAACGGCGCGACGTCACCTCTTGGCATGGAGAACTCAGGGCCGAGACCGAAGAACAGGCTCCAGTTCTTGGTCTCGATCGAGAGCTTGTCAGCCGGCCCGCCGTTCGCGGCGGGTACGTCCACGGTGCGCGAGAAATTGTAGAGCAAGCCGAAGTTCGAGCGCAGGCCGAACGGCTTACCGGACGGCTTCGCAACGCTCGCGCCGTCGAGTGCGAGGCCGAACCCGGCGATCTCACCCCAATCTCCCATCGGGAACGCGCCGGCCAGGTAGCCACCGGAGAGGAACTTGTACCCGCCCGCGTGCTCGGGCGCCGTGGTCACGGCCGTCGTGGGGGTTGTGGTGCTGTCGGTCTGCGCGGCGGCGGACGAAACCGTGAACGCGACGGCGAAGGGAACCAGCAGCAGCGGGATGCACCAACGTACGATTCGCATGGCGACTCCGGGTTCAAACGAGGACGGATGGACGGTCGTGCAAGGCGGGCCCAAGATATCGGGCGGCGAGGGAGACTAGGAGCGCCGATCGCGCGGTGCAACCAGGCAGGAACCGCACCCGAGCGGGCTGGCCATGGATGCCCGCACCCATGTACCGTTCGAGCGCCACCCCCGATCCACTTCGAGTGCCGCCATGACGTGGAATCCCATTTCCGCCCGGTCGACGTTCCGGCACCCCCTCATCGCGGGCGCCGTGCTGGGCTTCGTCTACGGGGTGCTGGCGCGCTACACGGCCGGCCGCGACCACGGCGGCGATTTCTTCGGCGTGATGACGCTGGCGTTCGTGAGCATCGTTCCGCTCGCGCTCGGGTTCATCACCGTCCGCGTGCACCCGCGCCCGTCATGGCCCTACCGCATCTGGGCGCCGTGGCTGCCGAGTGCGGCCATGCTGCTGTTCTGCTTCGTCATCGGCTGGGAGGGCTCGGTCTGCATCCTCATGGGCCTGCCGTTCGTCTTCATCGGGTCGTCGATCGGCGGCGTGCTCGGCGGCTGGAGCCTGCTGCGCGGGCCGCGGACCTCGGTGGCCATGGTGCTGCTGCCGTTCGCGATAGGGCCGCTCGAGCACCGCGTGCCGGCCCCTGAGGACGTGAAGCGGCTGGAGACCACCATCCCGATCCACGCGTCGCCCGCCGCGGTATGGGCGCAGATCGTCGAGGTGCCGACGATCCGCGCCGAGGAGACGCGACCGGCGTTGTTCACGGCGCTCGGCTTTCCGCGGCCGCTCAACGCCACGCTCGACCACCCGGGCGTCGGCGGTCGCCGCTTCGCGCGCTTCGAGCGCGGCGTGCTGTTCATCGAGACCATCACGCACTGGGAGCCGGAGCGGCACCTGCGCTTCACGATCGACCCGCAGACGGACTCGATCCCGCCGTCCACGCTCGACGAGCACGTCACGATCGGCGGGGCCTACTTCGACGTGCTCACCGGCGATTACCGGCTGGAGCCGCTCGCCGACGGCACCGTGCGGCTCCACCTCACGAGCGAGCTCCGGCTCACGACCCACTTCAATCCGTACGCGCGACCGTGGGTGGATGCGATCATGCGCAGCATCCAGCAGAACATCCTCGAGGTGCTGCGCGCGCGGGCGGAGCGCGCCACGAGCGGCGGGGCGTCGGGCTGACCCGCGCCCCGGCTCGTGGTCCGTGTCCGCTACCCCTCGTAAGCCTTCTCCAGCGTCGCGATGTCGAGCTTGATCATCTTGAGCATCGCGTCGGTGACCCGCTTCGAGCGCGTCGCGTCCTTGTCGCCCATCATCTGCTCCATCGCGGCGGGAACGATCTGCCAGCGCACGCCGAAGCGGTCGTTGAGCCACCCGCACGCCTGCGCCTTGCCGCCCTTCGCGAGCAGCGCGTCCCAGTAGCGGTCCAGCTCGGCCTGGTCATCGCACGAGACCATGAACGAGATGGCGTCGTTGAAGTCGTGGTGGGGTCCGGCCGTCATGGCCTGGAAGCGCTGGCCGAACAACGTGAACGTCACGACCTTCACCGATCCCGGCGGTCCGCTCGGCGACTCGCTCTGCATGGTGACGACACTGTCGATGCGCGAATCCGGGAACAACGACGTGTAGAGCTTCGCGGCCTCCTCGGCGTCCTTGGCATACCAGAGGAACGGAACGATCTTCGTGCGCGTCTTCGTTGCCATCGCCATCGCTTCTTCCTCCCCTCGAGAGGTGGTGCCCGTGCAGCCCCCGGCCGGGCCTCTAGCCCCGCCGCGCCAGGACGACGTGCGTCGCCGCCGACGTCGGGACGTGCGCGGTGACATGGTAGCCGAGTTTCTCGAGGTCGAGCCCCACGAACAGGTGTTCACCCGACCCGAGCAGGATGGGCGAGATCGCCAGGTGCATCTCGTCCACGAGCTTCGCCTCGAGGTATTGACGGATGGTTGACACGCCGCCACCGACGCGGATGTCCTTACCGCCTGCCGCGGCTCTCGCCTGCTCGAGCGCATCGCGGATCCCGCCGGTCACGAACCGGAACTCGGTGCCGCCGTTCATCGGGATCGGCGCTCGCGCGTGGTGCGTCAGCACGAACACCGGCGTGTGATAGGGCGGGTTCTCGCCCCACCAGCCCTGCCACGCTGGATCCGACCACGCGCCGCGCTCCAGCGTGAACATGTTCCGGCCCATGATCCATGCGCCCAGGCCGGCCATGCCGCGCGCTGCGAAATCCTCATCGGGCCCGGTCGTCCCGGTGCGGCCGCCTTGCATGGATTGGAACGTGTGCGTCGGGAAGAGCCACTCGTGAAGCGCCTCGCCGCCCCTTCCGAGCGGCTCCTTGCTCGACTGGTCGGCGCCCGCGCCGTAGCCGTCGAGCGAGACGGAGAATCCACTGACCCGCACCTTCGACACTGGAATCTCCCCTGCCCGGCCTCGCATCCGAACCGCGACGCTCTCTCACCCGCTGGCGCCACATGATAGGCTCCCATCATGAAACAACAACCCCCCTGCTCCGGCATCCCTCGCGTCGCGACGCTCGACGAGCTGGTCGAGCGTGACCGCGACCACGACTGCTCGGGTTTCGGCCCGCACCACATCTGCGTCCGCGTGGTCGCGGTCGCGAACCTGCCGAGCCGCTTCGGCCGTTTCCGCATCGTCGCGTTCTGGAACAACCGCGACGGCAAGGAGCACGTCGCGCTGGTCCACGGCGACGTGATGGGCGGCGAGGACGTCCCGACCCGGCTTCACAGCGAGTGCCTCACCGGCGACGCCATGGGCTCGCTGCGCTGCGACTGCCGTGACCAGCTCGAGGTGGCGCTCAGGAAGATCGCCTCGATGCCGCGCGGCATGGTGCTCTACATGCGCCAGGAGGGCCGCGGCATCGGCCTCATCAACAAGATCAAGGCCTACTCGCTCCAGGATCGCGGCCTCGACACCGTCGAGGCGAACCTGGCGCTCGGCTTCCGTGACGACGAGCGCGACTACGCGGTCGCGGCGCACATGCTGGCGAGCCTGAATGTCGGCTCGATCCGGCTGATGACGAACAACCCGAACAAGATCCGGCAACTCGAGCAGCTCGGCGTCAAGGTGAGCGACCGCATCCCGCACGTCATCCCCGCGACCGAGTGGAACCGCTTCTACCTCGAGACCAAGGCCACGCGTTCCGGCCACAAGATCGACTTCGGCGGCGAGGCGCACCTGCCCGAGCAGGACGACCCGGTCATCGTCGAGGGCTAGACGCCTCGCGCCCGGGCCCGGTTGGCGGGCTCGAGCGTGTCCGCTAGGCTTTCCGGCATGGGACACACTGCAGTCCTGATGAACGAGCGCAAGCGGATCGCGCTCATCGCCCACGACAACCGCAAGCCCGATCTCCTCGACTGGGCGCGTTACAACCGCGGGACGCTGTCCCGGCACAATCTCTACGCCACGGGCACGACCGGCTCGTGGCTCGAGAGCGAGCTGGACCTCGAGGTGCAGCGCTTCCTGAGCGGCCCGCTGGGCGGCGACCAGCAGGTGGGCGCGGGGATCGCGGAAGGCCGGATCGACTTCGTCATCTTCTTCTGGGACCCGCTCGAGCCGCACCCGCACGACGTGGACGTCAAGGCACTGCTGCGGATCGCCGTGGTCTACAACGTACCGATCGCGTGCAATCGCGCCAGCGCCGACTTCATGCTCTCGAGCCCGCTCATGGACCGCGAGTACGACCGGATCGTGAACACGGTGCCGGCGTCGAAGGTGGCGCCGCCCTCGGAGCTCCCGAACGTCAGCTGAGCCTCTTTGGAGGAGGGCGCGTGGACGAGGGCGAAAGGCCGCTGGCCGTGCGGCCGCGGTTCGCGTGTGTCGCCCTGGTGACGCTCCTGCTCTTCCCGCTGGCCGGTCCGCGCGCCGCGCCGGCCGCCCCGCTCCCGCGCTCGCTCGCGCTCTCCCACGGCTGGCTCTTCCAGCCCGATCCGCTCGAGATCGGGCTCGCTGAAGGCTGGCAGCAGCCTGGCTTCGATCGTGCGGGCTGGCGAGCGGTCGTCGTGCCGGGCGCGTGGGATGCGTACGACGCCACCATGGACGGCTACGAGGGCGTGGGCTGGTACGCCTGCCGGATGCCCGCAGAGCGCATCGACGCGCGCGCCTGGCAGCGGCTGCGCTTCGGCCGCGCGAACCATCGCGCGACCGTGTGGATCGACGGCGAGAAGGTGGCCGAGGACTCGCTCGGCTACCTCCCGTTCGAGGTCGCCGCCACGCCGCGGATGCGCCCGGGGAGCCCGGGCTGGATCGTGGTCCGCGTCGAGAACGGCGTGCGCTACGACTGGCTCCCGGGCACGACCACGGTGGAATGGGTGCAGTACGGCGGCCTGCTCGAGCCGGTCGAGCTGCTGACGACGAGCCGCGTCTTCATCGGCCACGCGGCGATCGACGCCCGCCCGAGCGGCGCGGACGCGAGCGTGAGCGTCGTCGTCGAGGTGGAGAGCGCCGCCGACACGGTGTTCACGGGCCGCGTCCGCGTGGAAACGGCCGGACAGAGCACGGAGGCCGCCGTGCGCGTGGCGCCGCGGAAGGCCGGCGAGGCCACGCTCGAGCTCGTGCTCCCGCGGGCGAGGACGTGGAGCCCGGAGCATCCGGCGCTCTACGACCTCGAGGTGCGTCTGCTGGATGGCCCGCGCGAGCTGGACGCGATCGCCGAGCACTTCGGCGTGCGCTCGATCGAGGCCCGCGGCCGCGAGCTGCGCCTGAACGGGCAGCCGTTGCGCCTCCGCGGCGTCAACCGCTACAACGAGTTCCCGAAGCACGGGCCGGTCGCCGACGAGGCCGCGATCCGCGCGGACCTCAAGGCGATCAAGGCCGCCGGCGCGAACCTGGTCCGGGTGCACTTCCCGCAGTCGCCCGCGACGCTTCGCATCGCCGACGAGCTGGGACTGCTGGTCATGGAGGAGGTGCCGCTCAACTGGTGGCGTGCGAGCTGGCACCGGCCGGCGCCGCCCGAGTACCAGAACGACCGCATCATCGATGCCGCCGAGCTGGCGCTCGAGCGCCTGGTGTGGCGCGACGTGAACCACCCCTCGATCGTCATCTGGAGCATGGCGAACGAGTGCAACACGTTCGACTCGCTGGGCGTGCACGCCATGGAGCGACTGCTGCGCCGCGCACGCGTGCTCGATCGCTCCCGGCTCCTCACCTACGTCGCGAACCGGTCGTACTCGAAGCAGAAGGCGTTCGCGCTCGCCGACCTGGTGGCCGTGAACCTCTACTACGGCATGTGGGAGGGCGAGTCCGCCGACCGACGTGCCGACATGGAGCCGCGCGTGCGCGTGCCGACGCGCGAGGCGCTGGGCGAGATCGCCGCGCTGTTCCCGGGGAAGCCGATCCTGCTCTCGGAGTTCGGCACCATCGGCATCCCCGGCACCGGCGGCGACACGCGGTTCACCGAGGACTTCCAGGCGGCCTACGTGACGTCGGTGTGGAAAGCCGTGCGCGACCGCCCGGAGATCTGCGGCGGCGTGGTGTGGAGCTGGGCCGATTACCGCCACCGGCGGGGGTTCACGAACGACTACCCCGCGTTCTTCGGGCCGTTCGGGCTGGTCACGCTGGACCGGAAGCCCAAGAAGGCGCTGGGCGTTCTGGGCGGGCTGTGGAAGGAGGACGTGGCGGGCGCCCGGGCGACGCCCTGATCAGCCCGCGGCCGGCGCGTCGGCGGGCCGCTGCACGCCGACGGGCGGCCGAGGATCGCTAACCTCGCGGGCCCTTCTCCCCCATGAGCTCCTCGATCGCGTCCGCGAGGTGTTGCTCGGTGATGTGGTGGTCGCCGGCCTGCCGGCGGAACGCGTCCGCCCGCACGATGACGTCCGCCTCGCGCACGCCCTCGGGCGCCTGGAACTTGTAGCACGCCAGCTCCAGGCGCAGTCCGTTCGGGTCGCTGAAGTAGATCGAGTCCATGAAGCCGCGGTCGAACGCCTTGAACGGGATGCCGCGCGCTTCGAGGCGTTTCGCCACCTGCGTCTGCGTCGCGCGCGAGACGTTGAACGCGATGTGTTCCAGGTGCCCGATCCCGCGCGGGTGCGGCGTGGGGTCGTCCTGGCGCGTTTCGTTCGTGAACACGGTGATGAGCCGGCCGTCGCCCGGGTCGAAGTAGAGGTGGTTCTCGTCCGGATTCCCGAGGTTCGGCTGCTCGAACAGGAACCGCATGCCGAGTAGCCCCTGCCAGAAGTCGATCGCGCTCTGGCGTGTCGAACCGACGAGCGTGATGTGATGCACACCCTGCACCTGGATCCGCAGCATGGCCCCAAGGTCCTCCACGGACGCGCGTTCACTCCCGATCCACGACACACCAGCATACTGACCCGCCGCCGCCCGAGCCACGCGAGAGCGTGTTTTCGGTTGTCCTACGGACCCCCGCACAGTAGATTTGCCGACTTCAGCGTGCCTGCAGACTCACTTGGGGAGGGTCGCACCATGGATCGTATGAGGTTGGGAGTTGCCGTGCTGCTCGCCGGCGCGATTGCCGCGAGCCTCGCCACACAGTCGTGTACGTCCGGCAAAGTCGAGGCCACGTCGGCAGCCGCCGTGGACCCGGTCGTGCGCGGCCGCTACCTCACGACCATCATGAGCTGTAACGACTGCCACACGCCGGGGTACTTTTACGGGGCCCCCGACACGATGCGCTTGCTCTCGGGCAGCGACGTGGGCTGGACCGGCCCGTGGGGCGTGGTTCACGCGCGCAACCTGACCCCCGACTCGGCGACCGGCATCGGCTCGTGGACCAAGGAGCAGATCGTCCACGCGCTGCGCAGCGGCAACACGCCCGACGGCCGGCAGCTCGCGCCGATCATGCCGTGGGCGAACTTCGCATCGATCCTGGACGAGAACGACGCGATGGCGATCGCGGCGTATCTCAAGAGCCTGCCGCCGATCACGCACAAGAACCTCGATGTCATCCCGCCGGGCGCCAAGATGACCGGCAACAACATCATCTTCCCGCCGCCGCCGGCGTGGGACGTGCAGCACGTGCCGCCGCCGACCGCGGCGAAGTAACGTCCTGAGCGACACGACGGGCGCTCCGGTTCCGGCCGGGGCGCCCGTTCGTTTGCTCGCGCGGGATCCTCCGGCGAGCCGGGGTGGGATCGGATGAGACCCCATCCTGCCCCACGCCCGGCGGCCGGAGGCGATGGCGGGACGGCCAGGTCCTTACGTCCCGCCCTTCGCGTCGTCCAGTGCCCGGATCATCTCCGGCTGGATGTCGAAGATCCGCATCTGCACCATCTTGTCGATGGGCACGTGCTTGTAGCCCGCGGTCTCGAGCCGGCGGATGTACTCCGGCGTCACGCCGTGGATGCGCATTTCCACCAGCTTCTGCGCCGGGATCCGCGTGTAGCCGAGCTGCTTCAGGTCCTGGATGAAGTCGGTGGTCACGCCGTGGATCTTGAACTGCACGAGCACGTCCCGGCTCAGGTTCGAGTAGCCGGCGCGGGCCATCTCCGAGGCGAACTCGGGCGTGATCTGGAAGATGCGTGACTCGATGTACTTGTCGAGCGGCAGGTCCTCGCCCGAGCGGCGCATCTCGCGGATGTAGTCGGGCGTGGCGCCGTGGATGCGCGTCTCCACGAGCTTGTCCGCGGACAGGTGGTCGAATCCCACCGAGGCCATGTCGCGAACGTAGGCCGGGTCGACGGAGAAGATGCGGAACGCGACGTACTTCTCGAGCGGCTCGTCGTAACCGATCGCCTGCATCGACTTGATGAAGCCGGAGGAGACGTCGAAGATCGTCAGCGTGAACAGCTCGTGCTCGGCGTCACGTTTCCCGGCCAGCTCGACGCCGAGTCGCTCGAGGGTCTTCGGGAACTCCTCGCTCGCGTCGAACGTGAACGTGCCCGCGCCCTCGCCGTTCCGGAACGAGCCCTCGTAGACGATCGTGCCGGCCTCGCGACGCATCTCGAAGCGCACGTCCGCCGCCGACGGCGAGCGGACCTGCGCCGGGCTGAGCCCGACGAAGTCGTCGATCAGGAAACGCGTGCCGTTGTTCTCGTGGCGGTTCGTCCGCATCGAGAAGTCCAGCCGGTCGGCGCGCTTCTCGTCCACCGACGCCGTCCACGAGCCCGTGAGCGGGTGCGTGCCGGCCCGGGTGGCCAGCGGCAGCGCGACCAGCAGGGCGAGTGCGAGGAACGTGCGGTTCATGCGTGCTCCTTCGGCGCCGCCCCGGGGAGTGAGGCGGCCGGGCCTCAGCGGGTCCGGTACTGCGACATCTCCTCGATGAAGCCTTCGGTCATGCCACCGGCGGCAAGGCGGCACAGATCGCTGACGCTCAGGTTCGCGTAGCCTGCCTTCGCGAGCTTGCGCACGAACTTGGACGTCACGCCGATCGCCGCCAGGGACTGGGCCTGGCCGGCGTCGCGGAGCGGGATGCCGGCGTCGCGGATCTCGCGCACGTACTGCGGCGTCACACCCACGGCCGCGAGGCCCTTGAGCTCGTCCGCGGAATCGAACTTGAGGCCGGTGGCGCGCATGTCCCGGACGAACTCGGGCGTGACCCCGACCGCGACGAGACTTTGCGCCTCATTCGCCGTGGCGATCGCGAAGCCCGCGGCACGCATGCGTCGGATGTACTCCGGCGTGACCCCCACGGCGGCGAGACCCTTGACCTCGTCCGCCGAGGCGATCGCGAAGCCGGCCTCGTGCATGGCGCGAACGTACTCGGACGTCACCCCCACGGCGGCGAGGCCGGCGGCGACGCTGGCGCACTTCACCTCGAGGCCCGCGTCGCGCATGTCGGCGATGAACTCGGGCGTCACGCCGACCGCCGCCATGCCCTTGGCGTCATCGCAGGAGCGGACGTCGAGGCCGGCGGCGCGAAGCTCGCGAACGAACTCCGGCGTGGCGCCCACGGCGTACATGCCGGCGATCTCGCCGACCGCGATGCTCGGGAACACGCTTCTCATTTCCAGGATGTCCGCGGTCGTGACCCCCTGCGCGCGGAGCTCGATCAGTTCGTCCACCGTGAGCCGGATGCGGCCGTGCGCGATGGCCTCCGTCGAGTTGGGCACCAGGTCGGCACCCGCGCCGCCGGAGGCGGCCGTCTCGGCGGCGTTCGCGTCGCCCGCGTCGGTTGCCACCGTGGCCTCGGTGGCCCCGGTGCAGCCGCCCTCGGGGGACGCGTGTCCGGAGGCAGGCGACTTCTTCGCCGGTTGTTCGGTCCTCATCACCGCCGTTCCCGCCTTCGCGGCGCTCGATACCGATGCGCGCGACTTCGGGCCCACGGGGCTCGCGGAGCCGTTCGGCTTGGCGATCGCCGTGAGCGACGGCCCGCCGAACACCAGCAGCAGGCCGACGAGCAACGCGAGCGCGGTGACGCCGCGCACCGAGCCGGTCGATGCGGCCGGTCCGTTCACGACGCGGCGGATGCGATGGAGCAGCGAGCCGCCGCGCGCTGAGAGCGCGAGCGGCAGCGGCTCGGCGCGCAACTCCTCGAGCCGGGTGAGCGCCCGTGCGTACTGGATCGGGTTGCCGCACACGCTCACCGCCAGGTCGTCGCAGCAGTTCTCGCGCTCGACCCGCACCTGGTGCGAGATCCACCACACCGCGGGATGGTAGAAGAGCAGCGTCTCGACCGCGGCCTGGAGCAGGTTGACGAGGAAGTCATGGCGCCGGATGTGCGCGAGCTCGTGCGCGAGGATCATCTCGAGCTGTCCCGGGAGGAGTCCCGTGAGCGTGTTCGCGGGCAGCAGGATCACCGGGCGCAGGAGCCCGACCACGGCCGGCACGTGGACTGCAGTGGACTCGAACAGCCGCACCGCCTGGCGCACGCCGAGCGCCACGCTGAGCCGTCGCGCCATCGCGAGCCACGGCTCGCAGGCCGGCTGGGCGTGCTCGGTCGCGAGCCGCCGCGCGCGCAGCCACTGGACGATGAGCCGGAGCGAGAGCACGGTGACGCCGGCGAGCCACAGCGACACCACCGCGGGCAGCGCCTCGCTGGCCGCGCGCCACGGGTCGGGAAGCGTCGCGACGCGCGCCGGGGCGAACGTGGCGACCACGATCGCGGCCGCGCTCGGCGCCGGGGTGGAAACGGCCGCGGGCGTCGGGTGCGGCACCGTCGCGTGTGCGGCCGGCGGGGAAGCCGGCGTGTTCGCCACGTACGACCGCCAGCCGGTCATCACCGCGACGACGACGAGCAACACCATCGCGGCACACGACAGCGTGTAGCGCAGGTTGGCGCTCCGGGACGGCAGCAGCGCGAGCAGCAGCGCCAGTGCCACCGCGATCGCGGTACCCTGCCAGACGAGGTGGAGCAGGGACCAGCCGACAGCCTGCAGCGCTGGGGCGAGCGGTCCGGTCGCGAGTGCGAGGATCATCGGGCATCCCCTTTCTCGAGCTGGTCGAGCAGTGCGCGGATGTTGCGCAGTTCCTGGGCGGTGGCGGGGTGATCGGAGAGTGCGTTCAGCACGAGCTTCGCCGACGAGCCGCCGAACGCGCGGTCCATCAGGTCACCGAGCAGCTGGCGCTGCGTGCGCCGTTCGCTGAGCTTCGCCGCGTAGACGTGCGCGCGCTCCGACTCGTCGCGAACCACGAGCCCCTTCTCCGTCATGATCTGCAGGAGCTTGAGCACGGTCGTGTAGCCGCTGTCCTGCGACGCGCTCAGGGCCTGGTGCACGTCGCGCACGGTGCTGGGCCCGCGTTGCCAGAGCACGGTGAGGATCGCGAGCTCGGCGTCCGTGGGCCGCGGCGTCGCCGCGCTTCCCCGTTTCTCCGCCATGGGTGTGGTCTCCCTGCGTCTTCAGCCAACAGCCACGTGGGCACGCTAATACGAAGGGCTTCGTAGGGTCAACGAAGATCTTCGTAGCGCGGCAAAACGGGCCCCGAGCGCCCCTCCGGACCACATTAGAAAGGTTGTGCTGCGACAATTGTTGCCGGGGCTCGGGTGGGCTCTCGTGCGCACATTCAGCTTCCACTCTGCAACGACTTACAGCGACCAGCGACCGCAGCAACAATTGTCGCAGCACAAGATACGCGACGCTGTCGCAGCAAATGACCACGCGCAACGATTCTCGCACCACAACCATCCCGTACCGTTCCACATCGACAACTTTGTTGTCGCCCGATGTGAGCGCATCGCGTGATCCAACTTCCTCCGCGCCGCGACTTACGTCCGACGTCCGGCCCGCCATGACCCGCGGTCACTTCGCAATGACCATGACGCGTGGTCATCAAGGGCGCGTACGTCAATTCACGGGTTCACTCACGGATTGGGATTGAACCTGAGTTCGACGTAGGTAAACTCCCGACCTCTCCGATCACGAAGCTCACCCCTCCACTCCTCGGTGAGCGCGCCGCCTTCGCGACACTCCTCCGGCAACGTCTCTCAACACGCCGGAGGCCAGCATGAGCACTGCGAACCGCAGCAGCAGGAGTGTGTCCGCGCCACAGGGAAACGCCCGACAGCCATCTCGGGCGAATCCCGCAGGACGTATCGACGCCGCTCACGATCCCATGCGCGGCGCCCCCGTGAAGCTCGTGCAACGCGCGATCCGCGGCGCCTTGATCGCGGTCTCGATCCTCGGGTTCGGGGGCTGCGGGACGCATCGCACGGCCGTGACCACGGCACCCGTCGCCCGCTCCGAGGTCGCCGACCTCACCGCGGACCTCGCCGAGGACGACAGCGCCGATGTCACGCCGTACCTCGGCGAGCTGGGCGCCACGTCGTTCACCACGCCCGCCCGCGGAACCACGCTCGGCGGCCCGCTCCACGGGCTGGACGCCGGACAGCTCGCGCGCTTCAACGAGGGGCGCGACGAGTTCATGGACGAGGACGACGTCGACGAGGGCCTGGGCCCGGTGTTCAACGAGGCGTCCTGCGTCACCTGTCACAACGCGCCCGTGGGCGGCACGACGGGGCGTGTGGAGACGCGGTTCGGCCGCGCCGCCGCCGGCGGTTTCGATCCGATGGAGCTGTACGGCGGCTCGCTCCTCCAGGACCACGCGATCGGCGAGATCCCGGCCGGGGCCGGCTTGTTCACGTACGCACCGGAGGTGGTGCCCGCCGAGGCGAACGTGCGTGCGGGCCGGATCACGACGCCGCTGTTCGGGCTGGGCCTCGTGGACGCGGTTCCCGACGCCACGTTCCTCACGCTCGCGCGGCTCGAGGCCCGTCACACGCCGTGGGCGCGCGGTACGGCCAACCTCGTGACCGAGGTGAGCACGGGCGCCACACGCGTGGGCCGCTTCGGCTGGAAGGCGCAGGTGCCGACGCTCCACCAGTTCTCCGGCGACGCTTACCTGAACGAGATGGGCGTCACCAGTCCCGACTTCCCAAACGAGAACTGTCCACAGGGCGACTGCTCCAAGCTGGCATTCAACCCGTATCCCACCCTGAACAACGACGGTAAGGCGGTCGACGAGTTCTTCGACTTCATGAGGCTGCTCGGACCGCCCCCACGCAGCGACCGCTCCTATTTCAAGCAGTCCGGCGAGCGGGTGTTCGCCCGCATCGGCTGCACGGACTGCCACACGCCGGCGCTGGTGACGGGCGAGAGCCCGGTGGCGGCGCTGTCGCGGAAGCAGTTCTTCCCCTACTCGGATTTCCTCCTCCACGACATGGGCGCGCTCGGCGACGGCATCGCGCAGGGCCGCGCCGGACCCCGGGAGATGCGCACCGCGCCGCTCTGGGGCCTGGGTTCACGCAGCCTGTTCCTGCACGACGGGCGCGCCAAGACGGTGAACGACGCGATCCTCGCGCACGGCGGCCAGGGCACCACCGCCCGGGCTCGCTACTACCGCCTCAACCCCATGTCACGGGCGGCGCTGCTCACATTCCTGCGCTCGCTCTAGCCGGCGCCCCGTCACGAGTTGGCCGCAGCACTCACCCCCGCGCAGTTCACCCACCCGGCCGCAATGGAGAACCACGTGATGGCAGCTCGATCCGTATCCCGTTCCCTGTCGTTCACCGCCGTCGATCCCAGCCGCTGGTTCACGCTCGCCGCAACGCTCGCCGTGGCGCTGACGTCGATGCTCACGCTGGGCTCGTGCGGCAAGAGCACGCAGACGCTCACCCCAGATACGAATGCCGGCGACACCGGCAAGCTCTCGGCCGAGCCCACCGCGGGCCAGCCGTCGTCGAAGTTCGCTTTCTCGACGTCGGAGCTCACCCTGATCCCGTCCACTACCGGCACGAGCGGCTGGGTGACGATCCTCTCGTCGCCGATCAAGATGCCGGCGGCGAAGGAGCTGTTCGTGAGCGCGTCGCTCGAGGCGGGCCTGTTCACGCAGACCCTCGTCCGCAGCAAGAACAAGGTGAAGGACACGTCCACGGCCAGCGTCGCGATCCAGGTCCGGGCGCTGATCGACAACACGGCGGTGCCGCCGGGCGTGGTGACGTATGCGGCGAGGACGCAGACGCTCTCGGCCACGCTCGAGGGGGCGATCGGAGGATGCCTCACCACGGTGACGAACCCGGACGGGACCACGAGCATCATCGTGGACCAGGACTGCGTGACGCCGGAGGAGATCGAGCTGATCCTCACCACGTTGAGCGCAGCCTCGTTCAACTTCGTCGCCAGCGACGTGCCGGTCGGGACGCACGTGATGTCGATCCAGGCGCGCATCTCGAGCTCGACGAGCGCCCAGCAGGGCACCGCGTCCGCGTCGGCGCTGGTCGGCAAGGGCACGGTGATCGCGCAGACCGTCCGCGCCGCGAAGCGGTGACGCGAAACGGCTGAGCGGCATCCGGGTCGGAGCGGGACGGGGCGGGCGGGGGTTCGACCGCCTTCCTCGTCCTCCCGGCCCGGCGTGTAAGTCGCTGAAGCTTCGTCACGCCCCCATCCGCATCGTGCAGAATGGGGCGTGCAGCTTCGCGACCGCGTCAGGCCCGCGTGAGGAATCCGGGGCCCGGGAGGCGGAACGTCGCCCGCGTGTCGAAACCTCCGGCGATCAGGCCGGGGGCCCGGGGAGCGCCCGACCTGTGGAGCCGGCGTCCTTCGCTCGCGACGAATCATCCGCCGACTCGATCCGCTCCCCGAGCGACACACGAGAGGATCCCACCATGCGGCACCGTGTGATCATGACGCTCGCGATTCTCGTGCTGCTGCCCGCGGCCGCCAGGGCTGGCCCGTTCACGTACTACGGCCCGCACATCGGCTTCGGGCAGGGGCCCGATCAGACGGTGATCGGCGGCCAGCTCCAATGGAATGGAGTTGCGCCACGGATGGCGTTCGTTCCGGGAATCGACTACGGCTTCAACGACATCAGCTCGGTCATGACGCTGAACGGCGATTTCCACTACCAGCTGAGCCACGAGACGGCATGGCAGCCGTACATGGGGCTCGGTGCGGAGGTCAACGTCTGGCACGAGACCCAGGGACGGAACAACCGTGACGAGACGACGACCGAGACCGGCGGTCACCTGATCATCGGTGCCGCGACGCGCAACCGCACCGGCGGGCGCTTCTTCACCGAGTTGAAGTTGGGGCTCGGCGATGCTCCCGACATGAAGCTGTTGCTCGGCTGGAACCTCCGGAGCCGCTGAGGCGGACCGGAAGCGCGCACGGAGGCGTGAACGCAAACGGCGGCCCCAGGGGATGGGGCCGCCGAGACGACGGGAACTGGCTGCGGGATCCGCGCGGGTGCGCGAGCGCGAGGGAACGCGCCTCGCCACCGTGCCCGTCGCCGGGAACGTCGCGTCAGGGACGCTTGGGCCCGGACGCGGGCTGCGAGAGCACGCTCTGGAGCAGCTGCCAGACCACGCGCCCGCCGGGGACCCAGTCCAGGATCGTGCCCGGGCGGACGAACGCGAGCGCGGCCATGCCGGCGCCGAGCGCGACGCCGAGCACCGGGGCGCGCCGCACCGAGCGCACGAACGACAGGCTGCGATCGGTGATGCGCAGCGGGCGCTCCCAGCGCGCGAGGTGGCGCGCCACCTCCAGGCGCTCCTGCTCTGCCCGCTCCACGAGCCGCGCGCGGCGATCGCGCAGGGCGGCGTGCGCGCCGCTCACGGACGCCCCTTCAGCCGGTCGATGTCCTTCCGCAGCTCGGCGACCGTGGTGGTGAAGAGCGGCGGCCGGCGCTTGAGCCAGGCGCGCAGCCACAGCGCGCCGCCGCCGGCGCCGAGCAGCATCGCCAGGGAGGAGATCCCCACCGCGAGCGGGCGGTGCTCGGGAGCGACCACGAGCACGACGAACAGGATCGCGAACGTGAGACCGACCTGAAGGCAGAAGAGCACGGTCAGCGCCACGATCGCCAGCGTGGTGAGGTTCAGGCGCTCCTCGCCCAGCTCGGTGCCGAGGATCTCCAAGCGAGTGCTGAGCGCCGTGAGCACGCTCTGGGTCGTGCGCTGGAGCGATGCGGTGAGGCTCTCGTCGCGCGGGGTCTGCGGCTCGGTGGCCATGATGGGCCTCAGCGACGCGAGATCAGCACGCCCAGCAGCAGGCCGGCGACGGCGGCGATGCCCACCGCGCCCCATGGGTGCTCGTGGACGTAGTCGTCCGCGGACTTCGCCACCTCCTTCACCTGCGCGAGCGCGGCGTCGTCCAGGTTCGCGAGCCGTTCCCGTGCCGACTTGAGCGACTCCTCGGCGCGCGCGCGTGCGGCGAGGATGCGCTCGCCGGTGGCGCTCGCGGTGGCCTTCAGCAGCTCCTCGGCGTCGGCGATGATGCTCTTCATGTCGTCCGCGAGGTGCTCGCGGCCACCGCTGGTCACTTGCTCTGCCATGGCGCATTCCTTGGGGCTGGGGCCGCATGCGTGGCGGCCCGCGGGTGGGTGGAGCGGGCGTGAACGCCGGGGAATCTAGCAGCCCACACGGCGAAGCGCCCGGGAGCGGCTCAGACCGCGGCGGGCCTGCGCGCGGGCGCGTCCGCGCCCTTCCACAGCAGCCAGACCGCGAGCGGGATCTCGTAGGCGGCGAGCGGCAGCCACACGTACCAGATCCAGCGGCTCGGGAAGATGTCCACGAACTCGAGCGGCAGCGCCACGACCGCCGCCGCCGACGTGATCACCCCCCACCCCGCGAGCAGCGCGGGGATCATGCGCCCGCGGAGCAGCAGCCACGAGAACAACAGGCTCGCCACCGAGAAGAAGATCGCGCCCACCCCGGAGACCTGGCCGTTCACGAGCCAGGCGCCGAGCGCGCGCACGGTGGCGGGATCGGGTGCGTTCGCTCCCGCGGGGTTCGCGAGCCAGAGCAGGCTCATCGTGCGCTGCACCGTCAGGGCGCCCGCGAGGCCCTCGCAGACGCGGCAGAGCATGGCCAGCATCGCCAGGTCGGCGTCCTGCTCGCGCGTGAGCGCCCACATCGTGACGCCCAGCACGAGCGCGCAGAAACTCGTGAACAGCACGAACAGCACGGCGATCCTGAGGTCCGCCGCGTGCTGGAGGACGTTCGCGAGCTTCGCCTCGATCCCCTGCCCCGCCATGGCGCGGCCGAAGAGCACCATGGTCGGGATCCCGAACGCGATGTAGAGCAGGAACGCGAGCCCGGCGAGCCGGGCGTTCGTGCGGCGGGTCACGAGGTCACTCCTCGCGCAACAGCACGAGCGGGTCCGCAGACAATGCGCGCTGCGCCGGCACCCACGTGGCGAGGAGCCCGAGCAGCAGCATGACGACGGCGACGCCGGCGACCACGAGCGGGTCGCGCGAGCCGGCCTCGTAGACGACGGAGGCGAGCACGCCGCTCGCGAGGACGCCGAGCACGAGCCCGAGCGCCGAGCCCCAGGCGAGCAACTGGAGCGGTCGCGCCAGTGCGGCCCGGAGCACGTCGCGGCCGTCGGCGCCGAGCGCGAGACGGATGCCCAGCTCCTTCAACCGCCGGCTCACGGTGTACGCCGCGAGGCCGAAGATGCCGGTGATCGCGAGCAGCGCGGCCATCACGCCGAGGATCCCCAGCGCCATCGCCGCCATGCGGGACGGGAACAGCACGAGGCCCATGGCCGTGGTCCACGGCTGGATGAAGCAGGGCAGCCCGGGATCCAGCTCGCGCAGCTTCGTGCGCATGGCCACCGCCAGCGCCTGCGGGTCGCCGGACCCGCCCGCGGCGGGCGCCCCGCGCACGATCACCGACATCTCGGCCGAGGGCGACTGGAGCGCGGGCACGAACACGACCGGTTTCAGCGACTCCGTGAGGTTCTCGTACTTGCCGTCCTCCACGATGCCGACCACCTGCGTGCGCGTGCCGAGGCGCCGCTTGAAGAACCGCCCGAGCGCCGCATCGGGAGAGCCGAACAGCCGGCGCGAGAACTCCTGGTTCACGACCGCGACGGGCGGGGCCTGCGGGCCGTCGTCCCAGGTGAACGAGCGGCCGAGGAGGAGCGCGGTGCCGGCGGCGCCGAAATAGCCCGGCGAGATCTCGAAGAACAAGGGCTTCTCCGCGCTGTTGTCGGGGCGCAGTTCGGTCGTCTCGTCCTTGAACACCGGCGCACCGTTGACGTCACTCGTGGTCAGCGGCACGCAGTCGACGAGGCCCGCCGCGGTGACACCGGGGATCGCCTCCATGGCCTCGACCATGCGCTTCTGCATCTCGGGGATACTCTCGCCGCGATAACCGGCCATCCCGAGCACCGTGCTCATGACCATGGTGCCCTTGGGCTCGATGCCGTAGCGACCGCTGAGCGATCGGCCGAGGCCGCGGATCGAGACGAGCGAGGCGGTGACGAGCACGGCGCAGATGGCGATCTGCGCCACGAGCAGGATGTCCCGGATCGTGATCCGCTTTCGTGCGTCACCGATCGTGCCCGACTTGAGCGTGCCGTACGGGTCGGTCCGGAGCACCTGGCGCACCGGGACGGCGCCGAACGCGAGCCCGCTCGCGACCGCGAGCAGCAACGTCACGCCACAGACCGCCGCGTCGGGCACGATGGGGATGTTCATCGGGAACTGCGGGAACGGGCGCCACGTGCTGATGGCGCGGAGCAGCACCGCGGCGGCCCCGAGCCCGAGGACGCCACCCACGAGCGAGACCAGAATCGCCTCGGTGAAGAGCTGCCGCAGCACGCGCGAGCGGGCCGCGCCCAGCGCCAGCCGCAACGCCAGCTCGCGCGAGCGATCCGACGCGCGAGCAGCGAACAGGCTGCCGAGGTTCGCACAGGCCGCGAGCAGGATCAGCCCCGCGAGCAGCAGCAGCGCGGTGAGGAACGCACGCATCGGTTTGCCGACGTGGTCGCCGTAGAGGTTCGGCCGGCGGATCTTGTACGTCTCCGCAGCGTTCTCCTTGGGGTAGGCCTTCGCCAGCCACGCGCTCTGCGACGTGAACTCCGCCGCGGCCTGCGCCGTCGTGACGCCGGCCTTCAGGTGCCCGAAGACCATGAAGATCGCGGCCCTGCCGATGCGCTGGTCGAGCCGGTTCACGCCCACCACCTGCTCCTGGTTGACGATGGGCACGAACAGGTCGGGCGAGGCGAAGATCAGCGTGCCGATGAAGCCGGGCGGCGTGACCCCGATGACGGTGTACGGGTGCTTGTTGAGCCGCACGGTCCGGCCCACGATGCCGCGATCCTCGTGGAACCGGTTCTTCCAGCAGTTGTACGACAGCACCATGTAGGGCGCGCTGTTCGGGCCGTGCTCGTCGGAGTCGTGGAAGAAGCGTCCCAGGTGCGGCCGGATGCCGAGCACGTCGAAGTAGTTCCCGGTCACGGCGAAGAGCCACACCCGGATCGGATCGCCGTCGCTCTCGAGGCCGGCCGGTTCGATGTCGTAGCCGGCGATGTCCTCGAAGCTCTGCTGGCGCTCGCGCAGGTCGCGGAAGTTCAGGTAGGACTGGCCCGACGAGTTGTCCCGGACGCGGTGGATCGAGTACAGGCTCTCGGCCCTCGGGACGTTCAGCGGTCGGAGGACGATCGAGTTGAGCGCCGCGATCACCACGACGTTGGCGCCGATCGTGAGCGCCAGCGTGATCACCGCGACGAGCGTGAAGCTCGGCGACCGGCGCAGCATGCGCGTCGCGAAGCGCAGGTCCTGCCCCAGCGTCTCCCAGAACGTGCCGCCGAGCTGGGCGCGTGCCTCCTCCTTGAAGCGCAGGTGCCCCCCGAACTCGATGCGGGCGCGCCGCTCGGCCTCGCGGCGGTCGAGGCCGGTGCGCTCGAGGTCGTCCGCGCGCAGCTGAACGTGCGAGCGCAACTCCTCGTCCATCTCGGCATCGAGCTGAGCGGGCGCGAGCAGCCGCGCGGCGAGCGCACGCAGGCGGCCGAGCACGGTCAGGCCTCGCTCGGACGGGCGGCGAGCACGGCGGCGATCGCGGTGGCGAGGCGGTTCCAGCCGGCGGCCTCCTCGCGCAGCCGGCCACGGCCAGCAGGCGTCAACTCGTAGAACTTGGCGCGGCGGTTGTTCTCCGACGTGCCCCAGCTCGCCTTGAGGAGTCCCTGGCGCACGAGCCGGAACAGCGCCGGGTAGAGCGCGCCCTGCTCCACGAGCAACGCCTGGCCGGAGATCTGGCCGATGCGCAGCAGGATGCCGTAACCATGCAGCCGGCCGAGCGAGACGGCTTTCAAGATCAGGAGATCGAGCGTGCCTTGCAGGAGCTGTGCTTCGCCGGGCATCGGTGCCTCCCCTAAGATGGTAAGGAGGCTATCGGCGCTCTCCTAAGCTGTCAAGGAGAATCGCCCCCGGCGCGACCCGGCGGGGCCTGGCGCGTGACGGCCTGCAGCGCGCGCTTCAAAACCGAGTCCGCCGGCGATCGCGCCAGTCCGCGCGCGAGCACGCGGCGCGCACCGTCCACGTCGCCGCCCGCCAGCCGCGCGCGCGCCTCGTACGTGTACGCGCGGGCATCGCGCGGGGCGATGGCCTGGGCTTCCGCGAACGCGGCGAGTGCCGCGGCCTCGTGCCCGGCCCCGAACTCCGCCACGCCGACCATGAGCAGCGGCTCGACGCGGGCCGGCCCGTGCGCGCCGGCGAGCAGCGCGCGCGCGGCGGCACTCGCCGCGGCGACGTCGCCGCTCGCGAGCAGCGAACGCGCGGCCGCCAACGGATCGCCGGCCGCGCCGTCGAACGCCGGCTGCCTCGACGCGAGCCGCGTGGCGAGCGCGTCGAAGCCGGCATCGCGGAGCTCGGCGAGCACCAGCGCCGCGCCCGCCTGGCCGCCGCTCGCCAGCCGCTGCCGCGCCCGCCACCCCAGCACCGCCTCGCGCGGCCAGCCGGCGATGGGATTCCCGGGAGGCGGATCCACCGGCAGGGCGAGCTGTCGCGTGATGCCGGGATGGTGGCTCCCGTACGTGCGCCCCACTTCGATCATGTCGCGCGGCGCGCGGTACTCCACGAACGGCCGGTCATCCGTATTGAGCGTCCCGCCCGCGGCCATCTCCTGCAGCCGGGCGCCGGAGGCCACGTAGAACGCGGCGATCTGTTCCGGCGCATCGAGCCGCGCGCGGCCCAGGTCGCGCGCCAGCGCGGGCGAGCGCAGCCGCTCGAGCGCGAGCGCGCGTCCCGCGGGCGCCGCAACGAGCAGCGCGTCGGTGTTGCGCCAGAGGCAGAAGAGGTGCGCGTCGGGGAACACGCTCAGGTAGGAGGCGAGCAGGCTCTGGAACGTGAGCGGCGAGAGCTCGTAGAGCTGGAGCCACTGGCAGAACACGCCTTCGGGCTTGAGCCGGGCGCGAACGCGACGGTAGAAGTCAACGGTGAAGAGGTTGTTGACGCCCGCGAGCCAGGGATTGGACGGCTCGGAGATCACCACGTCGTAGAGACCTCCGCCGTGCTCGAGCTGCGTGCGCGCATCCTCGATGTGCAGCCGCACGCGGGGGTCGTCGAGCGGGTCCTCACCCGGCGCATGGAAGAACCGCGAGCCGGCGAGTACAGCGGGCTCCAGCTCCACGATGTCGGTGACGCCCACGCCGGCGGCGAGTGCGGCGGCGGCGGTGACGCCGGAGCCGTGGCCGACGATGAGCGTGCGGGCGCCCGAGTCCGCCATCGCGGCCGGAATGAGCCCGCACAGCACCTGCGTGAGCATGTCCTCGGTGCCGGCGTCCACCTTGCCGCCGACGCGCATCCACGTCTTCGTGCGCTCGTGGTCGGTCACCACGAGCACCGACGCGTTGATGCCGTCGCGGTAGTAGAGCACGTGCTGGCTCGCGGCCAGCGCCCGCGTGGGGTCGCCGGTCCCGTGCGAGGCGCGGAACGACTGGAGCAGGTTCATGGCGCTGAACGGCCGGAACGTGCCGAGCGACATGAGCAGCGGATCCCAGCGCGGCGCGCTCCAGCCGGCGGCAGCGGTCGCGACGAGCAGTGCGGCCGCGGCGGCGAGCGTGCCGCGTGCCGGTCGTCGAGCGCCCGGGAGCGCCAGCGAGACGACACCGGCGAACGCGGCGAGCGCGGCGCCCAGCAACACCACGCCCTGGACACCGAGCGCGGGCAGGAGCAGGAACCCGGTCGCGAGCGACCCGGCGATCGTGCCCACGGTGTTGATCGCGTAGGCGAACCCGGTCGTCTCCGCCGAGGCGCCATGCTGAAGCAGGCGTGCCGCGACCGGGAATGCCGCGCCCATGAGGAGGCAGGGCAGCAGGACCACGACCGAGGCGAGCCCCAGCTCGCCCGCGAGCAGGCCGGCCCACGACGCCCCGGTGCGCTCGCCCAAGTCGAGCACGGCGCGTGGCAGCGAGCCGTAGACGAACATGCCGGCCGTCGCCGAGAACGCGATCGCGAGCTGGAGCAGCGCGAACCACGCCGGCCCGGCGCGGCCGCGTGCCAGTGGCCGCGCGATCGCGGCGCTGCCGATCGCGATGCCCATGAGATAGACACCCAGCACCGCCGAGAACGAGTAGACGGACGAGCCGAGCACGAGCCCGAACAACCGGACCCAGGCGAGTTGCAGCAGCAGCGCGACGAAGCCGCTCAACACGAACAGGCCTGCGAACACGCGGCGCGGTCCGGGCGCGAGCGGCGGCTCCATCGCGACGGCGGCCTCGACCGCGGCGCGCCGCGCGTCGCCTTCGGGCCCCGAGAAGCGCCAGGCGACGGCCGCGGCGACCAGGTTGAGCGCCGCTGCGACGCCGGTCGTCGCGGAGAGGCCGAGCGCGGGAAGGAGCAGGAAGCCGCCCAGCACCGAGCCCACGACGGCGCCGATCGTGTTGATGGCATAGAGCCACGCGAGGCCGGCGCCGAGCGCGCCGCGCTCGCAGCGCGCCACCAGCACCGGCAGCGTGGCGCCCATCATCGCCGCGGGCGGGACGAGCAGGAGCGACAGCAGCACGACGCGGGCGATCGCGAACGGCACGCCCTCGCCGCCGAACGCGCGATAGAGCTGCCCCACCGGGCCGTCGAGCGAGCGCAGGATCGGGAGCAGCACCAGGCCCAGGCCGGCGACGGCCAGCTCGAGCGCCGCGTAGCTGCGCGCGAGCCCACCGCGGCGCGCCAAGCGCGGACCCAGCAGGCGGGCACCCAGCGCGAGGCCGCCGAGGAACGCCGCCACCACGGTGGCGACCGAATGGATCGAGCTGCCGAGCAGGTAGGCGAGCTGCTTGCTCCACACCACTTCATAGAGGAGCCCGGCGGCACCGGAGCAGAGGAAGCACGCCACCGCCCATGCCGGGAGCGCACGGGCGGCAGCGGGTTGACGCGCGGGGGCGCCGGCCGCGCGCCTCACGTAGCGTCCAGCGCGTGCCGCGCCATGGTCACTCCCCCGTGGGTTCGCCGGGGGACGGCCCGGCACCGTAGCGCTCGAACATACCCCGGCGGAAGCGCTCGCGCTCCTCCGGGCTCATGTGCTCCCAGCGCTCGCGCATGCGGCGGCGCATGTTCGAGCCGGCGTTCCCGTGCAGCCCCATCCCGCCGAACAGGATCCGCGACAGCACCAGGAGCCCGAGCGCCTGCCAGAACGTGATTGCCTGCCAGCCGAACATCACCGGCGTGAGCCAGTTCCACAGCCGCATCACGACGTAGCCGCCGAGCGCGGCGAACGCCGCCATCCCAACGATCGCGAGCGGCGCGATCAGCACCAGCTTTCCCATTCTCCCCCGCATCGGAGTGCCCTCAGCCTTTCTCGATGGTGTCGTAGAGGTCCTGCAACCGCTCGCGCAGGTGCAGAACCGCGTAGTGCTTCCGCGACAGGAGCGTGTTCACGCTCACGCCGGACTCCGCGGACAGCTCCTTGAAGCTCCTGCCTTCCAGCTCGTGCGCCACGAACACCGCGCGCTGCTCTGCCGGCAGCTCGTCCAGCGCCAGCGCCAGCTCCTCGAGGATCACGCGGCGCACGTGGAGCGCCTCGGGACCGGCGTCCCGCGACGGCAGCAGGTCCTCGAGCGTCGCTCGCGCACCCTCGCCGTCGCCCGGGAGCGGCGTTGACAGCCGCTCCGGTCGCTGCCTGCGGAACAGGTCGATGATCCGGTTGCGCGCCACGCGGAACAGCCAGCCCGTGACGTGCTCGATCGGGACCAGCAGCCGGTTCGCCTCCGCCAGCTCGTGGAACACGTCCTGCAGGATGTCCTCGGCGTCGAGCGGGTCCGGCACGCGCCGGCGGATGAAGCCCATGAGCCGGGACCGCTCCTGCCGTACGACCTCGGTGGTCCGCTGGTCTCGTTCGTGTGCCATCCGCTCCGGCCTCGCCGCTTCGGTCATCCTGACTTGTAGACGGATGAGGGGCTGCGCATATTGTACGGCCCCGGCGGGTTGGGGCCCGCCGGGCTCGGGTCGTCATCCATGGAGGGCCGCACGTGCTTCGGAAGATCCTGCTCGCCGTGTTCGGGCTGGTGGCGCTGCTCGTCGTCGCCGGCGCTGTGTTCGTGGCGTCCCGGCAGCACCTCAAGTTCGAAGCGCCGTTCCCGGCGGTCGCCGCGAGCACCGATACGGCGGTGATCGCGCGCGGCCGCTACATCGTCCGCGACATCGCGAACTGCGCGCAATGCCACGGGGACCCGAAGCAACACGAGGCCTTGGTCGCGGGCACCGACGTGCCGCTGAGCGGCGGGTTCACGTTCGACGTCCCGCCCGGCAAGTTCCGCGTGCGCAATATCACGCCCGACGAAGAGACCGGGATCGGCAAGGTGCCGGATGGCGCCATCGCCCGCGCGCTCCGGAACGGGATCGGGCCCGACGGCCGTGCGCTGCTGCCGTTCATGGAGATGCAGGGGCTCGCGGACGACGACCTGGTGGCGGTGGTCTCCTACCTGCGCTCCCAGTCGCCGGTGCACAACCTGGTGCCCGCGCACGAATACACGCTGCTCGGGAGCATCGTGAAGGCCACGATCCTCGCGAACCCGGTCGGCCCGTCGCAGGCGCCGCCCGCGAAGAGCCCGCGCGGCGCCACGGTCGAGAACGGACGCTACCTGGTGGAATCGGTGGGGCTGTGCTGGGCCTGTCACACCGAGCGGGACATGAAGACCGGCGCGCTCATCGGGCCGCGCTTCGGCGGCACGTCGGAGTTCAAGGACGAGAACGACCCGGGCCACATCTGGGCGCCGCCGAACATCACCAGCGACCCGGCCACCGGTCGCCTCGGCAAGATGACCGAGGACGAGTTCGTGGATCGTTTCCGCGGCGGCCGGCTGATCCCGAACTCGCCGATGCCGTGGCAGGGGTTCCAGCGCATGGCCGAGGCGGACCTGCGCGCGATGTACCTGTACCTGAAGAGCGTGCCGCCCGTGAACCACGACGTGGGCCCGCCGGTTCGCGACGCCAAGAAGTGATGAGATGAGCGCGCACGTCTGGAAGTTCTTCCGCGCCGGCGGCTTCGACCAGGTGAAGCTCGAGACCGGCGCCGACCTGCTGCACGTCGACGAGCTCGATCTCAAGCTGTGGGTGGCGCTCGCCTGCCCCACCACCGGGCTCGAGTTCGATCCGGTGACCGCCGCGCTCATCGACACCGACCGCGACGGCCGCATCCGCGCCGCCGAGCTGATCGCCGCGATCCGCTGGGCGGGCGCGATGCTCGCCGACGCGGACGAGCTGGTGCGCGGCGGCGATTCGCTCGCGTTCTCCGCGATCGCCGACCCCACGCTGCGCGCGTCGGCGAAGCGCATCTGCGTGAACCTGGGGAATCCCGAGTCGAGCCACGTGACGCTCGCCGACGCGGCGCAGGCGGACAAGAGCTTCGCCGACACCACGTTGAACGGCGACGGCATCATCATCGAGGCGTCGGCCGACGACGAGCCGACGCGCCGCGCCATCCGCGAGATCTCCGAGTGCATGGGCACCGTGCCCGACCGCTCCGGGAAGCCCGGGATCGACCAGGGGAAGACGAACGCGTTCTTCGAGGCGTGCGCGGCGTTCGACGCCTGGCATCGCGTCGCGGAGGCCGACCCCGCCCAGGTGATGCCGCTCGGCGACGCCACCACGGCGGCGGCCGGCGCGGTGCGCAGCGTACGGGCGCGGGCAGACGACTACTTCCGCCGCTGCCGGCTCGCGGCGTTCGATCCGCGCGCGCTGCCGCTCCTCGAGAAGAAGGAGGACGAATCGCTGCTCGCGCCGGGCACCGACGGCGGCCTCGCGCAGGCGGTGATGGCGGCGCTGCCGCTCGCCCAGCCGGCGCCCGGCAAGCCGCTGCCGCTCGAAGCGGGATTGAACCCGGCGCACGCGGGTGCCGTGGCGGCGCTCCACGCGGACGCGGTCCGGCCGCTGCTCGGCGAGCGAGCGGAGCTGTCGGAGTCGGCGTGGCGCGATCTCGCGCACCGGCTGGCGCCGTTCGAGGCCTGGCATGCGGCCGCCGCGGGCACCGCGGTGGAGCGCCTCGGCGTCGCGCGCGTGCGCGAGCTGCTCGCGGGCGGCGCTCGCGAGGCGGTCACGGGGCTGATCGCGAAGGACCGCGCGCTCGAATCCGAGGTGGCGGCGATCGCCAGCGTCGAGCGGCTGCTGCGCTACAAGCGCGACCTCCACCGGCTGGCCACGAACTTCGTCAGCTTCCGCGACTTCTACGACGCCGGCGAGCCGGCCATCTTCCAGGCCGGCACGCTCTACCTGGACCAGCGTTCGTGCACGCTCACGCTCGCGGTCGAGGACGTGGGGCGCCACGCCGCGATGGCGAGCCTCGCGGGCTCGTACCTCGCCTACTGCGACTGCGCGCGGCGCGGGTCTGGCGAGCGCCGGCAGATCGTCGCCGCGTTCACGAACGGCGACGCGGACAACCTGATGCTGGGCCGCAACGGGCTGTTCATCGACCGCGCCGGCCGCGACTGGGACGCCACGATCACGAAGATCATCGACAACCCGATCAGCATCCGGGAGGCGTTCTGGGCGCCGTACAAGAAGCTGGTGCGGCTGATCGAGGAGCAGGTCGCCAAGCGCGCCGCCGAGGCGGACGCCGCCTCGCAGCAGCACGTGAGCGGCGCCGCCGCCGGGATCGCCAACGTGGACAAGGCGAAGCCGCCGGAGAAGAAGGTCGACGTGGGCACGGTGGCCGCGCTCGGGGTGGCGTTCGGCGCGCTCGCGACCGCGTTCGCGGCCATCGCCGGCTACCTCTCCGGGCTCCTCAAGCTGCCGTTCTGGCAGCTCTGCCTCGCGGTCGTGGCCCTGCTCCTGCTGGTCTCGGGGCCGTCGATGCTGATCGCGTGGCTCAAGCTCGGGAAGCGGAACCTGGGCCCGCTCCTGGATGCGAACGGCTGGGCGGTGAACGCGCGGGCGCGGCTCAACGTGCCGTTCGGTGCCTCGCTCACCGGGGTCGCGAAGCTGCCCCCCGGGCACGTGCTAAGCGTCGAGGACCGTTTCAGCGAGCGCCGCAGCCCGTGGCCCAGGTTGGTGTTGTTCCTGATCGTGATCGGGTTCCTGTTCAGCCTGCTCAACGATCTCTACTTGCTGGACGCGGCGTGGCACGCCGCGACGGGTAGGCACAACCCGGCGTGGTTCAAGCAGCCACCGGCCGGGGCGCCGGGCGACTCACCCGCGCGCTGAGGGCGGCGCCGGATCGCGCTTCGTCGCCGCGTCCGCGGCTTTCGCGGCGGCCACCGGGTGAGGCGCGACCGCGGGCGGCCGTGGCTCGGGCCGCTCGGGCAGGCCCACGACGGTCAAGTACATCACCGTGTCCCAGGCGTTGTGGATGCCGATGAAGACCAGGAGCAGCGTCGCCGCGCCCACGACGTAGAGCGTGTCGGTGGAGCCGTGCTCGACCGTCCAGCCGGCATGGACCAGCGCCGCGTACGCGAGCAGCGGCAGCGCCGCGTGCCAGATCCAGTCCTCGAGCACCGGCTTGTACTCCTGCTGGCGCAGCGTGCGCCGGAGCACGATGAGGGAATAGATCACGCCGCACACGCCGCAGATCGTGATCGCGATCCCCGGCGGTGCGAGGCCGCCCCACGGCGCGCTGCAGATCGCGGAGATCAGGAGCGCCGCGCAGAAGTGGACCACGTTCGGGCTCCCGAACGCGGCGATGCTCTCGCCGCCGCCACCCCTCGCCTTTCGGGCTTCCGCGATCATCGTCAGCACCACGAACTGGAGCCCGGTCAGCGCGCCGGCGGACGAGCCCACGATGACGTAGAAGCTCTCCCACGACTTGATCGACATCGGCGCGAACTCATCCATCGTTGCCGATCCTCCCGCCGGGTCCGGTGTCGAACGTCATCTCGGTCATGGTGGCGCGGAAGCCCAGCCTCGTGAACAGGTCCTTCGCGTGCGCGTTCTCCGCCTTCGTCCACAGCACGACCTGCGAGCGCCCCCGGGAGCGGATCCATTCCACGGCGGCGTGCAGCAGCTGGCGCCCGGCGCCCTGCCGGCGGGCGGCCTCGTCCACGTAGATGTCGTGCACGAAACCGCACGGACCGCGCAGGTCCTTCCAGCTGATGCCCTCGACATCCGCCCAGACGTAGCCCACGACCTCGCCGGAGCGCTCGGCCACGAACACCACGCTCTCCGGGTTCGTGAGCTGGGAGACGAGGAAGCGGCCATAGCCGGCCTCGGGATGCTCGACCTGGATGAAGCGCCGCGGGTCCGCGTCGTGGTGCTGGCGCATGAGGGCGCCGCCGAATCGCCCGAGCGCCTGCTGGTCGGCCGGGGTCGCGCGACGGATCGAGATCATGGGCCGGGCAGGATAGCGCGAATCCAGCGCCCGCGTCGTGGTTACGGGATCAGCACCACCGCCCGGCGCACGACCTGGCCGCCCTGTGCGAGCCGAAGCCAGTACACGCCCGGTCTCGTCCCCGGCGGCGTCGATACCTGCATCTCGTGTCGCCCGGGGCCGGTGCCGGCGAGCGGGATCCGCTGCGTGAGCCGGCCGGCGACGTCCAGCAGCTCGAGCTCTGCCGTACCCCCGTCCGCGAGCGAGTAGGCGAGCGTGAACGCGGCGCTCGCCGGGCTCGGCCAGGCCGCGGCCAGCGCCAGCCCGGGGGCCGGGCTCTCGGGTGCGTCCGTCACGGCGCGCACGTCGATCACGGTGGTCGCGGTCGAGGTCAGCGCGTTCGAGGCGCGGAACGTGACCACGTGCGCGCCGACGTCCGCCGACCTCGGCGTCCACGTGAGCTGGCCGGACTTGTTGCCGGGCGTGGTCCTGAACTGCGGGCTCCCATGTGCGGCGAGCGACGACAGGTCCGCGGCCAGGGTGGTGATGGCCTCGCCGTTCGGGTCGGAGACCGCGACGTTCACCGCCACCGCCGTGCCCGCGGTCACGCTCAGGTTCCCCGGGACGCCGGCGAAGATCGGCGGCGTGTCGCCGCCGATGTGGAACGAATCGATGACGCCGCCCGGTGAGCACGTGATGTCGTCGTACGGCGAGGTGGGGCCGCAGAGTGCGTCGCCCTGGATCCCGTACGGGCCGAAGCGCAAGCGCAGCGCACCGTGATGGAATGCCCGGTAGGCCGACCACGCGGGCGGCGTGCAGCCGCCGGTCCATCCGCAGGCGTCGCTCGTCTGCTCGAGCGTGGAGCCGCCGATCCCGGTGGTGATGTGCGTGACGCCGAACTGCGATGACGTGCGCTCGTAGTCATGGCTGTGCGCGGCCAGGTTGAGCACGTACTTGGGGTGGTGCACGCCCAGCGAGTCGAGGTAGCCGCGGAGCTGAGCGAGTCCCGGGTGCCAGCCCGAGGAGTAGGCCGAGCGGTGGCCGAACGTGACGATGTAATGGATCGACCGGTTGGCCTCGGCCTGGTCCATGAGCTCGTTCGCGGCCGTGGCCCACAGCGCCCAGGCGCCCGGGTAGGGTTCGGGATAGCCGATGAACCGCACGTTGCCGGCGTCGAACCAGTACCAGTCCTCGCCGCAGCAACTCACCAGGGGTGTGCCGGGTGACCCGAGCGCGTTCGGGAGGTCGAACCGACCTTTGTAATTGCGCAGGTCGTCGCCCGCGTCCCCCCAGTCGTGATTGCCCCACATCGGCATGTAGGCGGCATCCTGCGACCACACCATGACGTCGTTGAAGTGCTGGTCCACCGCTGCGAGGCCGTGATCGGCGGCATAGGCGAAGTCGCCGAGGCCCAACACGAACGTGGGCTTCCCGGCGGCGATCAGCGACTGCACGCCGGCCATGCTCGGGTAGGCCGAGCTGCCGATGTCGCCCTGGACGAACACCGTGAACTCCGAGCCCGGGCCGGGCAGCGGCTGGAACGTGTGATCCGGGCCGCCATCGATCGAGTAGTGATAGGTCTGGCCCTTCTGGAGGCCTTCGACCCTGGCCTCCCAGAACGGTCCGGCGGACGAGAACGGCCGGATCGAGGGGGGGCGGGCGGTCGCGGTGCGGCCGTATTCCGGCGTGAGCCCGTAGTGCAGGGTCGGGCCGCCGCCGCGCCAGTCGAACGTGACCGATCTGGGGCCGGTCATCGTCCAATGGATCTCGTCCGCTGCGAGCGCGGCGCCGGGGACCAGTGCCACGAGGACGAACGCCAACAGCTTCAGGCGTGAGCAGGGAGCGGCCTGCAATGCTCGAGCGCCCATCGTCGTGATGACCTCCGGTCGCAGCCCCGGGTAGCGGCTCTCCCCCGCTGCCCCTACAACATGCCGCGAACGCCCGCAGGTTCACCATCGGGTGGAGTCCGCATTCACGCGACGAAAACCCCCGACTCGCGAGGCGTCGAGCCTAGCGACCGCCGCGCGGGACCCCGAGCGCACGCTCGCCGCCCAGGCGCTCGAACGCCTCGCGCGCGAGCGTGCAGCGCGAGTCGGCATCCTTCTCGAGCTTCGCGAACCCCTTCGTCCGACGCAGCGAAGCGAGCCACGGATCGCGTTTCATCGCCGGCGCGACGCAGAAGCCACCGCGGATCACGCGTTCGAGCACTTCGAGCGCCGGCGACGTCTCGCCCAGGTGCGCGAGATGGCGGGTGATGTAGAACAGGCCCTCGGGATCGCGGAAGTCGGAGTCGGCGACGCGCCCGGCGGCGGCCGCACTCGCCGCGCGGTCGCCCTCGATCAGCGTGCGGGCGGCGACGACGAAGTCCCGCCGGCGCGCCGGCAGCCTGGGCTCCAGCTCGCGCAGCGCCGGCAGCGCCTCGGCGCCGCGGCCCAGCTCCACGAGCGACAGCGACACGATGTAGGGGAACTCGGCGAGCTTCGCGGTCGCGACGCGCGCGTGGTCGCCCTGCAGGAACCAGGTGTGCGGCACGCTGGTGGCGATCGTGGGCTCGAGCTCGCGGGCCCGCGCGTGCGCGGCGTCGGATGCGTCGAGCAGGCCGCAGTAGCGGCAGGCGCTCACCAGCCCCGCCAGCAGCTCCGGGTCCGCGACCTGTGCGCGCTCGACCAGGCGCGACATCGCGTCGAGGCAGCGGCCGAGGTCGACCTCCAGCTGGGCGAAGAGCTTGTGCGTCAGCGTCAGCTCGGGGTTCAGCTCGAGCGCGCGCCGGAACGCCGTGTCGGCGTGGGCGAGGTCGTCCGCGGTCCCGCCGGGCAGGTACTTCCCCATCACGTGGTGGATGCGGCCGAGGCGCGCCCACGCGGGCGCGAACTCGGGATCGGCCTCGACGCAACGCCGGTAGAGGTCGCGCGCCGCGCTCCACTGCTTGGCGTCGTGACTCAGCTGGTTCCCGCGCAGGAAGTCGTCGTAGGCCTTGGCGCTCGTGGGCACGTCGTGCCTGAGCTGGCGCTCCTCGGCCCGCGTGAGCGAGAGCGGCAGCGAGTTCACGATGCGCTCGGTCAGCTCGTCCTGGACGCCGAACACGTCGCCGACGGGCGCCTGGGTGGCGTGCGACCACAGCAACGTGCCGGTCGCGGCCTCGGTGAGCTGCGTGGTGACGCGGATCTCGCCACCGGCGCGCAGCAGCGTGCCGCTCACGACCACGTCGACGTCGGCCTCGCCGGCGACGCGCTTCAAGTCCACCGCCTCGCCCGCGAAGCGGTCGGCGGCCACGCTCGAGCGCACCACCAGCGAGCGCAGCGCGCCGAGCGATGTGGTGAGTGCGTCCGGCAGGCTGAACGCCAGGAAAGCGGTCTCGGGATCGGGCCGCAGCTGCCGGAACGGCAGCACGATCAACCGGGTCAGGCGGTGGGCCTCCTCGGGCACGGTGCGCGTCACGGTGGCGAGGAAGCGATAGCCCCGGCGCGGCAGCGTCTCCAGGTAGCGCGGGGCGTCGGCGTCGTCACCCAGGGCCTCGCGGATCTGGCGGACGCAGAAGTTGAGCCCCTGCTCGAAGTCCACGACCGTGTCCTCGCACCAGACGTGCTCGCTGATCTCGGCGCGCGTCACCACCTGGCCGCCGCGGCGGACCAGCAGCTCCAGCACCTTGAACGGCTGCGGGGCGAGGCGGATGGGGTCGTCGTTCCGGCGCAGGGCGCCCGCGGCGGGCTCGAGCTCGAACGGCCCGAAGCGGAAGACCTCCCGCGCACTCATGAAGAAATCATCCCCACCTCATACCGGGCCCATGGAATCGCGCCTTCGGGTCAGCCATGATGCTGCCCGTGGTCAGCACCCGGCCGGCCGCCGGGAACGAGCGAGGCAAGTGACAGTACTGGAGGGACTTATGGCACTGCAACTCGGCGACACCGCTCCCGATTTCGAGGCCCAGACCACCGAGGGCCGCGTTCGCTTCCACAGCTGGCTCGGGGAGTCCTGGGGCGTGCTGTTCTCGCACCCCAAGAACTTCACCCCCGTCTGCACCACCGAGCTGGGCTACATGGCGAAGATCAAGCCGGAGTTCGACCGGCGGAACGTCAAGATCATGGGTATCTCGGTGGATGCCGTCGAGGACCACAAGCGGTGGGCGGACGACATCCGCGAGACGCAGGGCCACGCGCCGAACTACCCGCTGGTCGGTGACCCTGACCTCGCGGTGTCGAAGCTCTATGGCATGCTGCCGGCGGACACGCCCGGCACGTCGCAGGGCCGCACCGCGGCCACGAACCAGACGGTGCGCAACGTGTTCGTGATCGGGCCGGACAAGAAGGTGAAGCTCATCATCGTCTACCCGATGACCACGGGCCGGAACTTCGACGAGGTGCTCCGCGTCATCGACTCGCTGCAGCTCACGGCGACGTACAAGGTGTCGACGCCGGTGAACTGGAAGCCGGGCGACGACGTCATCATCGCGGGCTCGGTCTCCGACGAGGAAGCGAAGAAGGCGTATCCGGACGGCTGGCGCGCCCCAAAGCCGTACCTGCGGATCGTGCCGCAGCCCGGCGTGACGGTGAAGGGCTGATGCGCGCGCGCGTCGTCGTCATGGGTGCCGGCTTCGGCGGCCTCGAGCTCACGTCGATGCTCTCGAGCGCGCTCGGCGGGTCCGCGGACACGGTGCTCATCGACCGAGCCGACGCGTTCGTGTTCGGCTACTCCAAGCTGGACGTGATGTTCGGACGGCAGCTCCCCGCTGCCGTCCGGCATCCGTACCGCGACGTCGTGAAGCCGGGGGTGACGTTCGTCCAGTCCACGGTGCGCTCGTTCGACCCCGAGGCGAAGCGCGTGGTCACCGAAGCCGGCACGTTCGAGGCCGACTTCCTGGTGGTGGCGCTGGGCGCCGACCTCGACGTGGCCGCGACGCCGGGCCTCGCGGAGGGCGGCCACGAGTTCTATTCGAACGCGGGCGCGTTCGCGGCGCGCGACGTGCTGGCGCGCTTCGAACGCGGCCCCGCGATCGTGGGCGTGTGCGGCCGCGCGTTCAAGTGCCCGCCGGCGCCGAGCGAGACCGCGTTCCTGCTTCACGACCTGCTCACAAAGCGCGGTCGCCGGGCGGACGCGGAGATCACCGTGGTGATGCCGTTCGGAGCACCCGTGCCGCCCTCGCCCGACACGTCGCGGGCGATCCTCGCGGCGTTCGCTGAGCGCGGCATCACGTTCGTCAAGGACACACTGGTGAAGGCGCTCGACCCGGCCCGGCGCGTCGCGGTGCTGAGCGACGGGCGCGAGCTGCCGTGCGCGCTGTTCCTCGGCATCCCGGTGCACCGCGTGCCGCAGGTCGTCGTGGACTCCGGCCTCGCCGCGCACGCGCACGACTGGGTGGCGGTCAATCCCAGGTCGCTGGAGACCACGTTCCCCGGCGTGTACGCGGTGGGCGACGTGAACGGCGTCGGCACGCCCAAGGCCGGCGTGTTCGCCGAGGGTGCGGCGCGCGTGGCGGCGCTGTCGATCCTGGCCCGCATCCGCGGCGAGGCGCCGCCCGAGCGCTATATGGGCCAGGGCTCCTGCTACGTGGAGTTCGGGCATGAGGAGGTTGGACGCGTCGACGTGGACTTCCTGAGCGGCCCCAGGCCCACGGGCACGTTCCAGCCGCCCTCGGAGGCGCTGGTGGCGGAGAAACGCCGGTTCGGTTCGAGCCGGCTCGAGCGCTGGTTCGGGAAGGAGCCGACTCCGGAGCCGACTTCGGCACCGGCGTCGCGTTAGCGCAGCGCCGCGCGCAGGAACACGAGGACGGCGGCCGGGTGGTCGCCGTAGGCCGGCCCCAGGTCCGAGGGCACCCAGTCGAGCGTCGCCGCCGCACCGATGCCCAGCGAACCAGACGCTCCGCGCACGACGTCGAAGCGATAGCCCGCGGTGACCCCGCCCACGCCGAACACACGACCGGCCAGCGGATCGGGCTCCACGAACAGCTCGTCTTTTTCCACGTGCTCCGCCCGCGCGAACAGCGTGTGTCGCTCGTCGAGCTCGAGGGCTCCCTCGATCAGGTACGCGTTGAGCGTCTGACCGGGCCGGTTCCGGTCCTGGCCCCACGCGAGCGTCGCCTGCCAGTGCCCGGCCCCACCCCAGCCGCCGTCGACCATCGCCGAGGCCGTCCAGCGCTCCTGGTCGACGCCGGGCTCGAGCTGCTCGGGGCTCTCGAGCCGGCCGCCGCTGACCTGGAGCGCCCAGTGCGGCCCGGGATTCAACGACAGCCGGACCGAGTACGAGTCGAACCTCGGCGCCTCGATGTCCCAGCGCTCCTCGTCGGGCTCGCGCCCGCGGAATGAAGACGCTTCGAGCTTGGCCTCGCCCACCACCACGCCCGCCGTGAGCACGCCGTAGGTGATGTGCGACGAGTCGAGCCAGTGGTGGGTGATCGGAGCCGCCGGGATGTTGGCGCCCGAGAAGCGGTGCATGAACGCCGGAGGTCCGAGCGCCGGCTCGCCGGGAAGCCCGCCGTAGACGAACAGCGACCGGTTCCCGGCCGCGACACTCCACGAGCCGGACAGCTCCATGAACAGGTCGTGCGGGTGCTGCCGGTCGATGAGCGGGGTGACGCCGTCGGCGGTCTCGCCGGTCTGGAGCAGCAGCGGATAGCCGTCCTTCCCGATCGTGGCCGGCTCGAGCGACAGCATCGCCCGGAGCCCGAACGTCGACGGTCCGATCAGCCGGCTCGCCATGGCCATGGCCATGTTGTCGCTGAATGTCTTCTCGTCGCCGCGCGGCCCGCCCTGGTGGTCGTGGACGACGTCCGCGAAGCCGTGAAACATGAGCTGCCATGCGCCGCTCACGACGTGCAGGCCCTCGTGCAGCGCGGCGTCCGGCTGCCACGCGGTCCCCGACGCCTCGCGCGTCATGGGATACGGTCCGTACATCGCACGCATGGTGTGCGTGCCGTGCATCGCGTGCGTGGCCCCGTCCATGTCGTGGTGCATGGCGGCGTGGTTCATGCCGGCGTGCGGGGAGGCCGCGGTGCTGTCCGTGGCGGTCCCGGCGCGGGCGCGCGCGACCGCCACCGCGAACAGCACCATCGTGGACAGCCAACAGCACCGAGCGCGCATCCCTGCCCTCCCTGCGGTCGGCGTGCATCCTACCCGGGGGATCACCCGGGGCGCGATTCCGGCGCGGCCCGCGCCGATAACCGCTCCCAACGACCTGCCCCACGGGAGGCCCCATGAGACGTCTGCTGGCGTTACCGCTCGCGTTGCTCGCCGCGGCCGGCTGTGGCGGCACCGCGAGCGTGAAGCTCGGACCGGCGGAGACATTCAATTGGGTGGCACAGCCGCTCGCGTTCTCCCCGCCGCCCTCGAAGTGGTATCGCCAGGGCGACAACGGCGGCGGGCTCCTCGGCGTGCGCTTCATCCTCACCGGCGGCGGTGGCCAGTGCATCAGCGTCTATGCCCACCGCCAGCTCGCCGAGCGCGATCGGCGCGAGGCGATCGCGCGGCTCATCAGCCGCCGGGACTCGCTCTCGGGCCGCGAGTTCCTGGACGAGCTCTCGCTCGTGCGGCCGCGCAGTGAAGACCCGATCTCCCCGCGCGAGACCGTGACGGCACAGGCCATCAACGATGCCGTCGACCGCGCCATGCGCGACCACTTCGCCGAGCAGCCGGGATTCGTCGCCGCCGATCTGGATGCCGCGCTGCGCGCCGCGTCGTCGTACCAGCCCACGTTCGCCGAGCTGCTCCCCCACATCCGGCTCCGGCCCGAGCGCATGCAGGAGCCGTGGCGATGGAAGATCGCGTACGAGCGCGACACCACGCTCGCCGGTCGCCCGGCGTTCGCGAGCGACGACACGCTGTTCACGCCGGAGCGCCCGCTCCTCTACCGCGAGATCTTCTGGGTGGTGAACGGCTGCGCGTTCAAGGCCGTCTTTCAGGGCACGGCCGCGAACCTGCCGACGTTCGCGCAGGTGGTGGATTCGATTCAGTTCCCCGAGGGCGCGGATGTGGCGGCGAACTGAGGTCCTGCTCGTTCTCGCGCTGGCGCTGGCCGGAGGCTGCGCCGGCCCGCGCGCCGGGCACGTGCGCGCCGCAGACGTCGGCCACCACCACGTCCGCTTCGTCCTGCCGAAGGGCTGGGAGCACCTGGACCACGGCCACGAACAGCAGCTGCGGCTGAGCGAAGCGCAGCTGACGCTCGTCGACCTGGGCCCGGCCGCGCCCGACGCCATGGCGAACGAGCTCGAGCGCGCGCGGGCGCTGTGGCTCGCGGGCCGGCGGCTGGATGCGTTCGAGCGCGTGCGCACGCTGCGGTCGCCAGCGCTGCGCTATGCGTCGCACGAGCAGCGGCTGGAGTTCTGGCGGCCGTGGACCGACGTCACGTACGCGCCCTCGGCCGCTGACAGCGCGGCGATAGGCCCCGCGTTCGCGGCGCTGATCCGCGGCACGCAGGCGTTCGCGCCGCCGACGCCGAACGAGCTCTACCAGTACGTCGCCGACCTGGCGCTGAACGGTCGCGGCCGCGAGATCACGGCGCGCGAGCGGCGCACGATCCACGGCCTCGACTGGGTGGTGTTCGACCTCTGGGACCGCCTGAGCCACGGCGACCGCACACGGGTGGCGTTCACCGTCGACGACGGCTACCTGCTCGCGCTCACCATGGAACGGGGCCTGTTCGAGCAGCTCGAGCCGGCGTTCGAGAGCGTGCTCGCTTCGCTGGAGGTGGCGCCCGGACCGGCTCATTAGAGGGGCGCGTCAGTGCCCCACGCCGGCTCGTCCAGCGCGCGCGTCAGCGCGCGCGAGGCTCCATACGCAGCACCACCTGCGGCTGCGTGCGCGCCCGATCGCCGGCGGCCCAGGCGTGGTCGCGATCCAGGACGAACAGGCTCCGCAGCAGCTCGCCCCGCTGGACGTGCTCGGTCGACCACGTGGCGCCGCCATCATCCGTGCGCAGCACCGCCGACTCGGCCACGTCCGCGTAGTAGCCCACCGCCCAGCCGTGTTGCGGGTCCGCGAATCGGATGGCCGACACCGTGAGCCGGTCGGGCTCGGTCTCAAGCTCCGGCAGCACGTCGCGCCGCGGCTTCTCGCCCTTCGCCAGCGGGCGCACGATCGGCACGCCGTGCTCCTGCCGCTCCCACGTCGCCCCGCCGTCCGCCGTGTGGAAGATGCAGCCGCGCTCGCCGGCGACCCAGCCGTGGCGAGGGCCCGCGAACGTGATGTCCCAGAGCGTCGGGTGCTCGTCCGTCGCGAGCGGCAGTCGGACCCGGGTCCAGTCGCTGCCGCCGTTGTCGGTGCGCATGAGCGTGCCGACCTGGCCCACGAGCCAGCCGCGCGAGGCATCGTGGAAATGGATGGCGTTCGCCGTGACGTAGCCGTTCTCGGACTCGCTCCGGAACAGCGTGCGCCAGGTCTCGCCGCCGTCGTCGGAGTGCGCGATCTGCGTGCCGGCAGCCCAGCCCTGGCCGTCGGGCTGGAACTGGAGGTCGTGGACGTAGCTGCCATGCATGCCGGGAAGCCACACCGGCCGCCACGATTCGCCGCCGTCGACCGTCACCAGCACCCGCCCGACGGCGGCCGTGGCCCAGCCGCGCAGCGAGTCGCGGAACTGCACGCGCCCGAGCCCCGAGCCGCGGTCACCGCCGGCGAGGATGCCGCTCTCGAACCGCCACGTGCGGCCGCCGTCGCGTGTGCGGCCCACGATGCCGCCGTCGATCGACCAGCCGCTGCCGGCGAGCCAGCCGTTCATGGGATCCGTGAACCAGAGCCCGGTGAAGTCGGCATCGGTGGGCACTTCCACCGCCCGCCAGGGCGGGGGCGGCTGCGGCGGGGCGCAGCCGAGCACGATCCACGCCGCCGCGAGCGCGGCGAGCGCGCGCGCCCGCATCAGCCGGCGGCCGCTGCCGCGGCGCCGCCCGAGGCGTCATCGCGCATCTTCACGATCAGGTAGAGCCCGAGCGCCACCAGCCACGGCAGCTCCTCGAGCCTCACCCCCGCCGGCTCCACCTGGACGTCGCACGAGAGGTGGAGCACGCCGCCCAGCCTGGTGAACCGTACGATCGGCTGGTCGGTCGCGTTCGTGAACTGGAACGACGTCATCCAGAAGTTCGTGTTGGCGCGCCAGGCGCGGCCGTCCGCGAGCGTGAGCGTGCCGCCTGCGGTCCACGTGTCGTTGCGGAATACGGCCAGGTCGGTGTCGTGTCCGGTCTCGCGCACGGTGACGTGGGAGCGCCAGAACCCCACGCGCTTGAATGTCCATCTGCCCTCGCCGGTCTGGGCGCTGGCGAGCGAGCCGAACGCGGAGCGGAAGTCGAGCGTGGCGACGGTCGCCTCGCCGGACCGGAGCACGAACTCGCGCCTGAGCGCATGCGGCTGGATCCACTGCAGCTCGGTGCCGATCAGCTCCCGGAGCTTGAGCATCGGGCCTCCTATCCTCCCGCGCGCAGCGCCGTGAGCCGCGCGCGGATCGCCCGCGGCGCGTCCACGTCGTCGCCGACGAGCGCGCCCGCGTCGGCCAGCGGCTGATAATAGCCGAGGCTCCGGTCCAGCCAATCGATCGCTTCCCGCCGCCATCGCTCGCGCGCCGCGTCGGCGGGGGCCCGGTGCGCGAGCGCCTGGCAGGCCTCGCCCGCCTGCCGGCAGGCCATCGCCGCCGCGAGCCGGAGCTGCGTGTTGCCCGTATCCGCGGCGGCCATCCGGCGGTAGCGCGCCGCGGCGTCACGGAAGCGCTCCAGCGCGGCCTCCGCCCGCCCGCCGCCGAGCAGCATGGTGCCGATCTCGTAGTGCCCGTCGGCGACGTCGACCTGCTGCAGCGCGTTGTCCGGGTCGGCGGCGGCGAGGCGCTCGGCGATGCGCATGCCCTGGTCGTAGACGACGAGCGCCGAGTCCAGCTCGCCCACCTCGGCCAGGTAGAGCCCGTGCGCGCCGAAGACGATCGAGAGGTCGCGCAGCGCCTCCGTGTTGTCCGGGAGCCCCGCGGCGGCCTCGCGCGCGAAGCGCTCGGCGCGGCGGTAGAAGACCAGCACGCTGTCGCGGTCGCCGCGCATGGCGCGCACCTGCGCCATCTTCGTGCACGCGATCAGCACGCCGCGCCGGTACCCCGCGTCCTTCTCGTGCTCGGCGTAGAGCTGCTCGGTGAGTGCCAGGTACTCGGTGCACTCCGCGATCGCGCCCGCGGTGTCGGCCGACGCGACCTGCATGTCGATCATCCGGCCGTAGCCCACGCACAGGTCGGACTCGAACATCGGGTCGCGCGGATGCCGGGCGAGCTGCGCGCGCGCATGCTCTCGCGCGCGGAGCACTTCCGTCATCGCCTCGCGCGGCCGGCCCACGACGCGGAGCAGGTCGGCTCGTCGCTGCGAGACCACGATCAGGTCGTGGGCGATGGTGGTCGACTCGGGCTGGGCGCGCGCCACGTCGGTGAGCAGCGCCAGCGCCTTCTCGTAGCTCTCGAGCGCCTCGGTCGTGCGGCCCAGGTTCGGGAACATCGGCCGGCCCTGTACGTCGCCGATCTTCGAGTAGGCCACCGCCAGCTCGTGCTGGAGCGCGAGGTCGCCCTTGGCCTCGCGGCTCAGGCGGTCGAGGTAGCGGAGCGCGTGGAGCACGAGCGTCTCTCGCGCGCGCGTGGAGCCGGGCAGGTTGGCGATCGCATCGTGGATGTCGAACACCACGGCGTGGGCGAGCGAGCGCACGTCGGCGAACCGCCGCTGCGCGCGGTCGCGCTCGCGGCGCGCGACGCTCGCCTGCCACGTGGTGCCGGCGAGCCCGGCGAGGAGCGCGAGCGTGAGCACGGTGGCGCCGGCGACCGCGGCGCGGTGGCGGCGGATGAAGCGGTCGATCCGGTACGCGGTGGAGCGCCCGCGCGCGAGCACGGGCAGGCCCTCGCGATGGCGGCGGATGTCCTGCGCCAGCCGTTCCACCGAGCCGTAGCGCCGCGCCGGGTCCTTCTCCAGGGCCTTGAGCACGATGTAGTCGAGATCGCCCGCGAGCCGGCGGCGGAGCCGGCGCGTGGTGTCGCCGCGCTGGAGGGCCGCCTCGCCGGCGGGCGAGCGGGTGACCGCGGTGCTGGGCGGCACGGGCTCCACCTGGGTCACCACGCGCAGGATCTCCTCCGGCGTGCGCGTCGAGAACCTGAGCGGCCGCGTGCCGGAGAGGAGCTCGTAGAGGATCACGCCCAGCGAGTAGACGTCGCTCGACACCGCAGCCGGCTCGCCGAGCACCTGCTCGGGGCTCGCGTAGTCCGGCGTCAGCATGCGCTGCATGGGCAGCGTCAGCGTCGCCGCCGCGACCCCGCCCTCGGGCGCCAGCACGCGGGCGATGCCGAAGTCCAGCAGCCGCGGCGAGCCGTCCTCGCCGACGAGGATGTTCGCCGACTTCAGGTCACGGTGCACCACGAGCCGCTGGTGCGCGAACTGCACCGCGTCGCAGATCTTGAGGAACAGGTCGATCCGCGCGTCGATCCCCAGGCTCGCCCCGTCGCAGTAGTCGAGCAGCGTGCGGCCGCGCACGTACTCCATCACCAGGTACGGGCTCCCGTCGGGCGCGGTGCCGCCGTCGAGGAGCCGGGCGATGTGCGGGTGCTCGAGCATGGCGAGGATCTGCCGCTCGGCGCGGAAGCGCTTGAGCACGTCGTCGGAGCGCACCTCGGGGGCGATCAGCTTGATCGCCACCTCGCGCGTGAAGTCGCCGTCGTCGCGCGTGGCGTGGAACACCACGCCCATGCCGCCGTGGCCGATCTCGGCGACGAGCCGGTAGGGACCGAGACGGTCGCCGGGCGAGGCGGCGGGCCGTACCGCCGGCGCGGGCGGCGAGGCGAGAAAGCCGCTCGCCTGCTCGTGCGCCGCGAGGAGCGACCGCACCTCGCGCGCCAGCGTCCCGTCGGCGGCGAGCGACGCGAGGAAGCGCTCGCGCGCTTCCGGCTCGAGCGCGAGCGCTTCGTGGAAACACTCCCCCACGCGAGCCCAGCGCCGGGGATCGGCGCCGGGCTCGCGCGGATCGGGGTCCGCGGGCGGCTCTCCGGGCGGCTCTTCTGATCTCAGCGGGCTCACCTCATGAGTACACACTTGCTCACGAGCGAGTGTCCATGGTGTTTGAGGCGAACCAGGTAGACACCGCTCCGGAGCGAGCCCACGGCGCCGAGCGAGAGGCTGTGTCGGCCGGGGCCGGCACGGCCCACGTCCACCTGCCGCAGCCGGCGACCGGCCAGGTCCAGGAGTTCGAGCGTCGCGGGTTCGGCGTCGGGCAGCGTGAACGACACCATGAGATCCCGCACCGGCGGATTCGGCACCAGGCCGTGCAGGGCCAGGCTCAGCGCCGCCGGCGGATCGCCCGTGGCGGCCGCCTCGTCGCGCAGGCCCGCCGGGAGCCCGGTGCCCTTGAGCGCGATCGTCGCCGTGGGCTCGTCGGGGTCGTCGCTGGAGACGGCCAGCGAGCGCGTGAACGTGCCCGGCGAGCCGGGCGCGAACGTCACCGCGAGCTTCCGGATCGCGCCCGGAGCCAGGTCGAACCCGGCCGCCGGCACCGAGAACGGCGCCGTGGTCGCGACCGCGGTGACGTGCAGCGTAAGCGAGCCGGGGTTCGAGACCTGCACCGTGTCCACGCGGCTTCCGCCGACGACGGTGGCGGCAAAGCGCAGCGTGTCCGGGGCGAGCGCGATGTCCGCCGCGGCGGTCACCGTGACCGTCGCCGGCACGGTGAGCAGCGCGTGCACGGGATCGTTCGTGGCGATCAGCAGCGAGTTGTTGTACGTCCCCGTGTGCAGCAGCCCGGCATCGGCGGTCACCGTGAGATCCAGCGAACCGTGCGCGGGCACGACACCGGCCGACGGGGACGCCGAGACCACGCTCGCCCCGCTGATCCAGTTGGCCGCGTTCAGGAACAACCGCTGCATGTCGGGCACGAGGAACGGCTGGTAGCCGTTGTAGTTCCCGCCGCACGAGAAGTGGACGACGCGACCGCTGCCCACCTGCTTCACGATCACCATGGGTTCGCCGGTGCCGCTCGTCACCAGCACGGTCCCCGAGTTCGCGATGCCCAGGTCGGCCGTCGTGGACACGTTGAACGACGGGCTCACCCCCGCGGTGACGGGGTGCGCCGTGGTGACGTTCCACGTGAACGACCCGTCGCCGTAGCTCCCCCACGTGAGCGGGATCAGCGGCTGCAGGGTCGTGTAGTGGCCGTTCGCGACCTCGTACGCCAGCCACTCGGTCGAGATCATCCCGCCGCCGCCGCTCACGAAGGCGAGGATCGCGGCCTGCCCGCCCGGGGGCATGTCGCTGGTGGCGCCGGGGCCGTCGGGCAGCACGACGAGGTTGAACCCTGCGAGCGGCGGGTTCGTGCCGTCGTAGATCGAGTCGTCGCTGACCACCGTGACGACGTAGCCTCCGGCCACGAGCAGCGGCACGAGGTCGGCCTCGGTGCCGTGGTCGGCGATCACCAGCACGCGGTTGCCGGTGGCATCGGGCTGCGCCTGGGCCGGTGTCACCATCGCCACGCGCCGCGACTTCAGGTTTTCGCGCGGCGCGGGCAGCGTCGGCGAGGTGCGGATCGCTTCCGCCGTCACCGCCACCGCGGCCGTCACCGCGCTGGTCGCGGTGCCGACCGAGAACACGAGGTCGCTGCCGCCGGTGTTCGACAGCGTCAGCGTCTGCTGTTGCCGGCCGCCCTCGGGCACGGTGAAGCTGAGCGATGGTGGAGCGATGCCGGCGACCGGCGCCGCGAGCCCGGCGCCGGTGAGGACCACGCTGGTCGACGGATGGGCCGGGTCGTTGCTGACGAGCGTGAGCGCACCCGTGAACGAGCCGGCGGCCGCGGGAGCGAAGTGCACGACGAGCGTGCGCTGGCCCCCCGGCGGCAGCGAGAACGGCGCCGTGGGCACGGTGAACGCCCCGGGGGCGGCGGACACGCTCGACACCGCGAGCACGTCGGTGCCGCTGTTCCGCACCGTGACGGAATCGTCTTTCGACAGGCCCACGAACAACGAGCCGAACGCGATCGAGTCGCGCGACGTGGCGAGTCGCGGCGCGCCGATCACGCGCATCGACACCGGCACCACGAGCGGGCTCTCGTCGGGATCGTTGCTCGGGACCTGGATCGCACCGCGGTAGGTGCCCCCCAGCAGGCCGGTGGCGTCGAAGCGCACGCTCAATGGCGTCGAGCCGCCCGCTGGCGTCGAGCCGCTGCCCGGGTCCACGGCGAGCCACGACCGCGTCTCGGACACCGTGCCCAGGAACTCGAGCATGATCTGCCGTTGCGTCACGTCGTCGATGCGGAGGCCATCCGTGGCCATGAACAGCAGGTAGTAGAGCCGCCGGCTCGAGGACAGGCCGAAGACCTGGTGATAGTCGTCGGACGGGCTGATCGGGAACGTCTGCGATGCCGTGGGCGCGTCGGCGACGATGATCATGTGGTTCACCGAGGGCCCGCCGTTGTTGAAGACCCGCTTGACGAACGCGCGATAGCTCACGCCGCCGATCGTCGCCGAGAACTGCGCGCCCTCCACCGTGCCGAACCCCCGGAAAAGCAGGTTCCCATCCACCGTGAATCCCACCAGGCTGTCGGGGTCGGCGGCGAGCACGAACAACCCGGGGTACTTGCGCGTGAAGTACCGGGCGCCGGGCCCGAACGCGTCGTTCGAGACGATGGCGCCGTTCGCGTAAGCGACCGGGCCCGAGTTCCCATAGAGCAGGTTGCCGTAGTTGTAGACGCCGCCGCCATTGTTGATCCAGCTGCCGAACTCGCCCTCGGTGAAGTCGAATCGCTGCGGGATGAGCGCCGTGATCGCACTCGCGCCGGCATCCAGCTCGCTGCGGACGCTTTCGAGCGAAACCAGGGCGGGAGGACCGAGCGCGGGAGCGCCGAGTGCCTTGGCGGGGCCGTCGTTGGCCGCGGTCGCATCCGGTCCCGGCGCGGGCTCGCCCGCGGTGAGCCCGCCGCCCTCGAGCGCGAGCGCCACGCGGACACCGCCCGGCCGCGACGGCGCCGGCGGCGGGACTTCGATCGCACCGGCTGCTGCCGCGCTGAGCGACGCACCCGGGTCCGGTAGGGACGACGCGGTCGCGATGGCGAGCCACCCGAGCTCGCTGCCGCCCGTGTTGAGGAGCGTGAGGACGCGCGTCGTCGAGTCGCCGGCGTTGAGGCTCACGCTCAGCGACTCGGGACTGACCGCGATGTCCGGCGCGATCAGGCCCTCGCCGAACAGCTGCGCCGTGGCGGCGGGCGCGTTGTGGGCGTCGCTCGTGACCGTGAGCGTGCCGGCGAACACCCCGGGCGCTGTGGGCGCGAACGTCACCGTGAGCGTGCGACTCGCCCCGACGGCGAGGTCGAACGGCGAGGAGGGCGCATGGAAGTGGCCCGGCGAGGCCGCGACCGCGGTGACGTGCAGCACGTCGCTGCCGGTGTTCGTCACCGTGAGGGTGTCCGACCGAGTGGCGCCCACGAACAGCGCGCCGAACGCGAGCGAATCGGGGATCAGGGCGATGTTCGGCACGCCGGTCACGTGGAGCGCGGCGCCGATGGGCACGTCCGGCTCGTCGGGATCGTTGCTCGTGACGTGCACGGCGGCCGCGTAGTTGCCGCCGATCAGGCCGGAGGCGTCGAAGCGCGCGCGCACCGCGAGCTGGCCCCCGGCGTGGACCACGCCGTCGGCCGGTGAGAACGACAACCAGGGCGGCCCGCCCACGGCCTCGTCCATGGCGGACTGCAGGTCGGCGAGCGTGTTGCCGGCGCCGTAGGCCACCGTGACGTCCCGCGACTCCCCGAGGTGCACGGCGCCGAGCTCGAAGTGCAGTACCTCGAGGCCGTCGAAGTTGAGGACCGGCCCGGTCGTGAAGTCCACCGTGGTGAACCTGCGGTCGTAGTCGTTCCAGCCGTAGAGGTCCATCTGGCTCGGGACCTGCTCGGAGGCGATGCCGACGTAGTGCGCGCTCGACGTGTAGACCAGGTGGCGACCGGTGTCGTAGTTCCAGGTCGTGTAGAAGTTGCCGTCGGCGTCCCAGTCGGCCTCCTCCTTGAACACGACGTCGTCGAGCGTTTGGCTGGTGAGGTTCTCGAGCCGCGTCGCGACCGTGACGTAACGCCGGTCCTTGAGGAACGTGAACCGCCGGCGGATGCCGAGGATGCCGTCCCCGGTGTGCGTCACCACCTCGACCACGGCGCGCGTGGGCGAATTCTCGATCTCCTGGTAGCTGAACGGGATGACGTTGAAGCGGGTCGCGGAGACGGTGAAGCCCACATGGTCGATGCCGGCGACCCGGTAGGCGACCGTGTAGCCGGCGAGGAACGTGCCCCAGGCCAGGTGCTCGCTCCCGAGCGGGGACTGGAACGGCATCACCTCGCCCAGGTCGCTGAGGCCGAACGCGAGCTGCGAGCCGGTGTAGCTGCCCTTCACGACCGGCGCGCCGGCCTGCGGCGCGAGCGTGTTCGGCGTCGGCCCGCGAAGTGCCTCCGGCACCGGCACGCGTGCCCCGGGCGGCAGGCCCGCGGCAAGCACGTTCTTCGCCACGAACTTGAACGAGAGGTCGCTGCCGCCGTCGTTGCGTACGGTGACCACGCGCTCGGTGGTGTCGCCGGTGAACAGGTCGGCGAACAGCGAGTCGGGCGCGACCGCGATGTCGGGCGGGATCAGGCCCTGCGCGAACAGGTGGACGGTCCGCGTCGGCTCGTCGAAGTCGTCGCTGCTGATCGTCACGGCGCCGGCGAACGACCCCTCCGTCGTGGGCGTGAACGACACCAGCAGATCCCGGCTCCCCCCCGGCGCGAGATCGAAGGCGCCCGCCGGTGCGCCGAACGGCGCGCCGGTCGCGACGCTGCTCACGTGCAGCACGTCCGTGCCCGGGTTGCTCACGTGCATCGTGTCGGTGCGGCTCAGGCCGATGAACAGGCTGCCGAACGCGAGCGAGTCGGGCGTCACCGCGATGTCCGGCCGGCCGGTGACGTGCAGGTGGGCGGCGAGGGTCTCGTCGGGCTCGTCCGGATCGTTGCTGCGGACGTGGACGACCGCGCGGTAGTCACCGCCGAACAGCCCGGCCGCGTCGAACCTCGCCACGACGTCGAGCTGCCCGCCGGCCGGCACCGTGCCCGCGGGCGGCTGGAACGACAGCCACGAGCTGCCGCTCCACGCCAGCGCGTTCTCCATCACCTTGCGCAGCACCGCGAAGTCCGGGGCGGCGGACCAGTACGGGCTGAACGGTGAATCGATGAAGTAGACGAGCGAGCCGGAACCGATGTTCTTGTGGAGCAGCGCCGGGCGGCCGTCGCCGTTCAGGGCGACGACGCCGGCGTCCGGGTCGGAGACGCGCAGCATGTAGAACGACGCCGGCGAGTTCACGAACGTGGTCGGGCTCGGCAGGCCCGCGGCCAGCGGATCGAGCGGCTCGGTGACCACGAGATGAGGTGGCGCCGACGTCGTCCACCCCTGCTGGTTCGTGTGGTGGAGCAGGAAGCCCTGCAGGCCGTCGTAGTACGGCGGGTACGAGGTGCCGCCCACGAGGACCAGGTGCTTGCCGGCGGCGGCGGCGTTGGCCAGCGCCTGCACGTCGGCGACGCCCGGGTCGCCGCCGTCCATGCTGACGACGATGGTCTGGTACGGCGCGAACGGGATCGACGCGAACCGGCTGGTGAACGCGTAGTCGTAGGCCACGCCGAGCTCGGCGAGCGCCCGCTCCACCGAGGTCGAGACGTCCGTGGTCGTGAGCAGCAGCGTGCTGGCGCCGGCCACGGAAGCCCGCACCACCGCCGGATCCCCGGCCCGGGTGAGCGGCCCGATCGCATGGCTGCCCCCCGCCCACGTCGCCCCGGCCGGCGGCAGTGCCGCCTCGAGCGCCGCCAGCGAGGCGGCGCCGAGTGCTGCGTTCAGCGACTGGAGGTTGAACGTGAGATCGCTGCCGCCCGTGTTGCGCAGCGTGATCGTCGCCTGCGTCGTGTCGCCGGTGAAGAGGTCGGCGACGAGCGAGTCCGGCGTGACGTCGATGTCCGGCGGGATCAGCGCCATCCCGTGCAAGTCCACGATGGCGGCCGGCCGGTCGTGGTCGTTGCTGAGGATCGTGAGCGTGCCGCCGAGCGCCCCGGGGGCCGTGGGCGCGAACGAAACCGGGAGCAGACGGCTCGCGCCCGGCGCGAGGTCGAAGCCCGCGCCCGGGACGAGGAAGTGGCCGGAACTCGAGGTCACGGCGCTCACCGACAGCAGGTCGGTGCCGACGTTCGAGACCTCGACGGTGTCGAGCCGCGCGCTGCCCACGAACGTGGTCGGGAACCCGAGGCTGTCCGGGTCGACCGCGATGTCGGGCGCGCCGGTGACGTGCAGGTGGGCGTGCGTGACGAGGTCGGATTCGTCGGGGTCGTCACTCTCGATGTGCACGTCGGCCAGGTAGTCGCCGGTGACGAGGCCGGCCGCGCGGAAGTGCGCGGTGACGTCGGCGTGTGCGCCGGGTGACAGCACGCCGACGCTCGGCGTGAGCTCGAGCCAGGGCCCTGCCGGGCGCAGCACGCGCAGGAACGTCTTCATGATCTCCAGCGCCGCGACGTCGTCGATGTAGTCGCCGCCGGCGCCGGCATAGAGCAGGTAGTAGAGCCGCCGCGTGCCCTGGAGGCCGCTCACCTGGTGGAAGTCGTCGTTCGTGTTCGTCGAGAACGCCTGCGTCGCGGTCGGGGCGTCGGCGACGATGACCATGTGATTCACCGAGGGATCGAACGCGTTGTAGACGCGCTTCACGAACCCGCGGTACGTGACCCCGGCGGAGGCCAGCTGGAGCACCGAGCCGTCCACGTTGCCGCTGCCGTCGGCGCCGAGGTTGCCCTGGACCATGAAACTGCTGATGCCGGCGTGGTCGGCGACGAGGACGAACAGGCCCGGGTACTTGCGCGTGAAATAGCGGCCGCCCGCGCCGAAGATCGGGCTGTTCGCGATCGCGCCGTTCGAGTAGTTGAGCAGCCCCAGCTCGGTCAGCAGGAAGTTCCCGCCGTCGTACATGTCGTTGCCGCCGTCACTGATGTTGTTGCCGGTCTCCCCCTCGCTGAAGTCGTAGCGATTCGGGATCGCCGCACCGATCTCGGCGGCGCCGGCGTCGAGCGCCGCCAGCGCGGCCTCGAGCGAGCCGTCGCTCACGACGTAGCCCGGCGCGTGGATCGGCGAGATCGGCGCCGTGGGCGCGGGCGCCTGGTGCCAGGTCTCGCCGGCCGGGGGTGGCGGGGGCGGCTGGGTGCGTGCGCTCTTGTCGGGTGACGGCGCCGACGCGCCGAACACCGGGCTCGTCGCCACGACCGACGGCGTCCCCACCGTGGCGCGCCAGAACAGCTCCTGCGCGTCCGAGTTCGTGATCGTGATCGTGCTCGTGGAGTCGTCGCCGGTGAGCAGGTCGGCCGAGATGTCGGTCGGCGCGACCGCGATGTCCGGCGGCACGCGCGCAAAGCCCGAGAGCGGCAGGTGGACCGAGGCCTCGTCGGGGTCGTTCGTGTCGAGGCGCAGCTCGCCCTGGTAGGCGCCGCGGACCGTGGGCGAATAGCGCACGGCGAGCGTGCGGCTCTCGCCCGGGGCCAGGCTGCCCGGGGCGTCGGTGATGAAGAACGGCGCGCCCGTGGTCACGATCGAGGTGAGGTTCAGGACGTCGGTGCCGGTGTTGCGGACGACGACCGTGTCGATGCGCGTGTTGCCGGCGAACGGCTGTCCGTAGTGCAACGAGTCGGGTTCGACGACGATGTCCGGCGCGCCGGTGACGTGCAGCAACGCGCTCACGAGCTCGTCCGGCTCGTCGGGATCGTTGCTCGTGACGTGGACGTCGGCCGTGTAGGTGCCGCCGAAGAGGCCGGCGGCGTCGAAGCGCGCGTGCACGGTGAGCGTGCCGCCCGCGGGGACCACGCCCTCGTTCGGCTCGAGCGACAGCCAGCCCGGACCCGCGACCGCGTCGTCCATGAGGGCCTGGAGCTCGGCGAGCGAGTTCGCGGCGCCGTAGGCCAGGTGCACGTCGGTGGTCTGGCCGGGGTCGAGCGTGCCCAGCTCGAAGTGCAGCACCTCGAGACCGTCGAGGCCCGCGATGGGTCCGGTCGGGAGCTCGACCGTGGTGGCCCTGCGGTCGAAGTCGTTCCACCCGCTCACGTCCATCACCGCGGGCTCCTGCTCGGAGGCGATGCCGACGAAGTGGTTGAACGAGGCGTGGACCAGGTTGCGGCTGCGGTCGTAGTCCCAGGTGTCGTAGAACTCGCCGTCCGCGTCCCAGTCGGCGTCCTCCTTGAAGACCAGGTTCGAGATCACGAGCCCCGACAGGTTCTCGATGCTCGTCACCACGTCGACGACCTGCTGGTCCTTGCGGAACGTGAACAGCCGGTGGATCGCCAGGTAGCCGTCGCCCGTGCGCGTGATCACCTCCACGATCGCGCGCGAGGCGCTGTTCTCCACCTCGTGGTAGCTGAACGGCACGATGTTGCTGCGGTAGGCATAGACCGAGAACGCGATGTGGTCGCTGCCGTTCGCCTCGTAGGCGAGCGTGTAGCCGTCGAGGTACGTGCCGCGGGCCAGGTGCTCGTTGCCGATCGGGTACTGGAACGGCATCAGCTCGCCGAGATCGCTGATGCCGAACGTCACGTGCGTGCCGCTGTAGAGCGCCCGCACGACCGGCGCCGCCGCGCGCGGGTCGACGCGGTTGTGCGTCACCGCGGTCAGCGTCTCGGGGTCCACGGCCGGCACGAACAGCGAAGCCGGCGCGAGGGATCCGACCGCGGGCCGCCGCGCGCGGACGCGGAAGTCGAGGTCGCTGCCGCCGGTGTTGGAAAGCACGATCGTGCGCTCGGCCGTGGCGCCGGTGAACAGGTCGGCGGAGATGTGGTCGGGTGTGACCGCGATGTCCGGCGGCACGAGCCCCAAGCCGTCGAGGCGCACCTCGGCGACCGGCTCGTCGTGGTCGTCGCTCGTCACCGTCAGCGTGCCCGAGTAGGCGATCGCCGCCGTGGGCGTGAACGCCACCGCGAGCACGCGCTCGCCCCCGGGCCCCAGGTCGAACGCGCCCCCGGGCGCGGTGAACACGGGCGGCGTGCAGCTCACGCCGCTCACGTGCAGCACGTCGGTGCCCAGGTTCCGGACGCGGACGGAATCCATGCGCGTGGCGCCGATGAACAGCCCGCCATAGGCGAGCGAGTCGGGCGTCACCGCGATGTCGGGCGCGCCGGTCACGTGCAGCGACACCGGCACGTGCATCGTCGGCTGGCCGGGATCGTCGCTGGCGATCCGCACCTCGCCGTCGTAGTCGCCGCCGTAGAGCCCGCCGGCGTCGAACGTGACGTCCAGCGGCAGGGACGCGCCGGCAGCGATCTGGCCGGACGTGGGCGACGTGGTGAGCCACTGGCCCGCCGGCAGGAACTCGATGGCCTGCCGGTCGTGCACGAACGCGGCGTTGAACGCGACGAGCAGCCCCATGGTGCGCGTGGGGTCCTGGATGCCCACCGTGCCCTGGTCGCGCGCGGTGCCGAGCGAGAGGTACTGGAACAGGATGCGGCCGCTCGGCTCGAGGATCGCCTGGAACGTGCGTCGCGTCGGGTTCGAGCCGGTCGTGGGCACGTCGACGAACGAGACCACGAAGCGGCCGCGTTCGCGCTGGAACAGCACCGATCGCGCGCCCCCGGCGCCGAACGCCTGCCACCACGGCGCGACGAGGTCCGCGGACAGCGTCGGGGTGGGCAGCGGCGTGTTGTCGGGCCGCGAGCCCGTGCCCCCGAACGTGAGCACGCCGTTGGCCCCCACGCGCACCGTCGTGAGCGTGCGCCCGTAGTACGGGAACGCGAACCCGAGCGCGATCGGGTCCGAGAGCTCGCCGCCCGCGAACGTGATCGCGGTGCCGTTCCCGGTGATGTCCTGCCAGTCGAACGCGCGGCCGCCTGCATCGTCGCTCGTCCGCCAGCGGTAGCCGCCGCGATCCGGACCGCGCGCGCCCACGTAACCGCCCCGCGGATCCTGCCCCCCCGGGCCCGGGTCGGGATCGGGATCGACCGTCACTGCGATCCGCGACAGCACGCCCGCGAGCAGGCTCTCGGGCGATGACACGGTGAAGTCGAGCCGGCCGCTCCCGGTGTTGCGAATGGTCAGGTGCTGCACCCGGACGTCGCCCGTGAGCAGCGACTCGGTGAGCGATGCGGGCGTGACCTCGATGTGCGGGATGCCGACCGTGGCCCCGTAGGCGAAGTTCGAGATCGGGCTCGCGTTCCCCAGCTCGTCGCGCACGCGCAGCGCGAAATAGTAGGTCGAGTTGTAGGCGAGGCCCTTCACCTCGACGTGCTCGGTGAGCCCGGAGTGGAGCGGAGCGCCCGTGGGCGCCGGCGTCGCCGAGCCGAAGTTGCCGGAATCGATCGGCGCCAGCGAGTAGCGCAGGTCGTAGCCGGCCGCCGTGCCCGACGTGTCGTCGTCACCGCTCGCGGTCCAGGACAGTCCCAGCGCCGTGGAGCCCACCGACTCGACGGCCAGGTTGGCGACCGGCGCGGGCGGGAGCGAATCGGGCAGCAGGATGGCCTGGTAGGCGTTCAGCCGGCGCGCGCCGTGGATCAGCCCGGCGAGCGACGGTACCGAGTCGCAACTGGAGAGCACCAGCTCGCGCAGCTGGAGGTTCGAGGCGAGCGGAAAGCGCCCGGCGGCGAGCGCGAACACGCCGGCTGCGTGCGGGCACGCCATGGACGTGCCGGAGTGGACCTCGTAGCCGCCGCCGCGGAACGTGGACAGGATGTCGACGCCGGGCGCGGCCAGGTCGACGCCGTTGACGCCATAGTTCGAGAACCCGGCCAGGTGGTCGGTGTGATCGCTCGCCCCGACCGCGATGACGTACGGCGTCTCGTAGCCCGCCGGGTAGTGCGGCGACAGGTCCATGTTCGACGACTCGTTGCCCGCGGCGGCGATGAACAGCTGCCCGGCCGCGCCGGCGGCGTTGATGGCATCGAGCAGCGCCGCCGAGTAGTCGCCCCCGCCCCACGAGTTGCTGGTCAGGCGCACGCCGGCGGCGATCGCGTACTGCACCGCCTCGATCGCGCCCGCCGTGGTGCCGCCGCCGCCGGCGTTCAGGAACTTGATGCCGACGAGTTTCAGGTGCCAGTTCACGCCGACCACGCCGACGCCGTTGTCGCCGACGCCCGCGATCGTGCCGGAGCAGTGCGTGCCGTGGCCGTGGTCGTCCATCGGGTCGCCGTCGTGGCTCACGACGTCGTAGCCGTGGATGTCGTCCACGTAGCCGTTGTGGTCGTCGTCGATGCCGTTGCCGGCGATCTCGCCCGGGTTGGTCCAGATGTTCGCGGCGAGATCCGGGTGGCTCCAGTCGATGCCGGTGTCGATGACGCCGATCTTGAGATTCGGATCGCCCGTGAACAGGTCCCACGCCAGCGTGGCGCGGATGTCGGCGCCGGGGAGCCCGCCAGTCTGGCCCAGGTTGCGCATCGCGTAGAGCTCGGCGAAGCGCGGGTCGTTCGGGACGCGGTCGAGGTGGATCTCGTAGTTGGGCTCTGCGTAGAGCACGCCCGGGTCCTTCCGCAACTCGGCGATCGCGCGCTCCGTGCTCATGCCGGTGAAGTGCACGAGCGAGGCGTCGATGAAGTCGAAGTCGCGAAGCCGTGTCGACGTGGGCACGCGCGAGAGGGCCGCTGCTTTCTGCGCACCACTCGCGCCGGAGCGGAAGCGCACGATCAGCTCGCCGGGAACGCCGGGCGCAGCCCCGACCACGGAAGCGAGGAGCGACAGGGCAAGCGCGGCGAGCAACACGCGCATCCAGGACGGTCGGGACACAGGACACCTCCTCGAGCGATGCGGAAGGCGCTGGCATGAGCCCGGGGGATGTGGATGGGACGGCTCGGCGCGACGGCGCTTCGCCAACCTAGGTCAGTGCCGGCAGGGGCTCAATGGGAATCTGTATGTCACGGCGCACGTCGCCCGCACGTCGCGACGGAACGGAACGTGGTACCGGTGCCGTCGTGCCGACGCCGGCCGGTGTGACCGCGGGGCCACTCGGGGAGGCCCGCGGAACTTCGGATCTGCCGTGCCGGCCGCGCGCCGGCGGGGAGCGTTTCGGGTCGCTGGCCAGCGGCCGTCCGCCCCGCTACGCTTCGTGCCTGCAAGCTGGCCGCGTGGATGGACACGCACCCCCCGAGGATCCTCATGAAAGCCCTGCTTTTCGCCGCCGCGGTTTCGATCGCCGCCGGAGCCGCCGTGGCCGACAACCTCCCGCCCGCCCCGCGCGTGGGCGACGTCGCACCCGACTTCAAGCTCCCCTTCGCCACGCGCGACTCGGTGTTCCGGGACTCGCTCGTGCTCTCGGCGCTCGTCGCCGGCAAGAAGAACGTCGTCCTCGCGTTCTACCCCGCCGACTGGAGCGGCGGTTGCACGAAAGAAGTGTGCTCGTTCCGCGACAACTTCAGCGCGCTCGGAGGCCTGAACGCCGACGTCGTTGGCGTGAGTGGCGACTACATGTTCTCGCACCACGAATGGGCCAAGTTCCACAACCTGCCGTTCCGCCTGGCCAGCGACCACAACCACGCGGTGGCCAAGGCCTACGGCAGCTACAACGACACCTACGGCTACAACCGGCGCACCGTGTTCGTCGTCGACCGCGCCGGGAAGATCGCGTACGAGGACCTGGCGTACAGCCCGCGCGACTCGGTCTCGTTCATGAAGCTGCAGGGCGCGCTCAAGTCGCTGGCCGCCGCCCAGCCCTGACCGCGCACGACCATGGGCCGATGAGCAGCCGGCGGACGGCGCCCGAGGAGGTCGCGAGCGACCGCACCGTGCCGCTGGCGATGGATGCCGAGGCGTTCCGGCGCGCCGGCCACCGGCTCGTGGATCAGCTCGCCGAGTTGCTCGCTTCGGTTCCCGCGCGCCCGGTCACGCCCGGCGAGGACCCGGCCGCGGTGCGGGCCGCGCTCGGGCTCGGCCGGCCGCTCCCCGAGCAGGGCACCGCCGCCGAACCGCTGCTGGAGGAGACCGCCCGCCGGCTCTTCGACCATTCGCTGTTCAACGGTCATCCGCGCTTCTTCGGCTACATCACCTCCTCCCCCGCGCCGATCGGGATGCTCGGCGACCTGCTGGCGTCGGCGGTGAACCCGAATGTCGGGGGCTGGACGCTGTCGCCCGCCGCCACCGAGATCGAGCGCGAGACCGTGCGCTGGATCGCCGAGCTGATCGGCTGTCCGTCGGAGATGGGTGGCCTGCTCGTGAGCGGCGGCAACATGGCGAACCTGGTGTGCTTCTTCGCCGCGCGCGCGGCCATGGCGCCATGGAACCTGCGCGAGCAGGGCGTCAACGGCCCCTCGGGCCACGGGCGCCTGCGCGTCTACACGTCGGCGGAGACCCACACCTGGATCCAGAAAGCAGCCGACCTTTCCGGCCTGGGCACCGACGCGCTGCGCTGGATCCCCACCGACCACGAGCAGCGCATGGACGTGGCCGTGCTCGCGCGCACCATCGAGTCGGACCGCGCGGCCGGCGACCGGCCGATCCTCGTCGTCGGCACCGCGGGCTCGGTGAGCACGGGCGCGGTGGATCCGCTCCCGGCGCTGGCAGCGCTCTGCCGCGAGCAGCGGCTCTGGTTCCACGTCGACGGCGCCTACGGCGGGCTCGCGGCCGCCGTCCCGGACTGCCCGGCCGATCTGCGCGGCCTCAGCGTCGCCGACTCGGTGGCGGTGGACCCGCACAAGTGGCTCTACTCGCCCATCGAAGCCGGCTGCGCGCTGGTGCGCGATGCCGACAAGCTGCGCGCGGCGTTCTCGTACCGGCCGCCCTACTACCACTTCGAAGAACACGAGACGAACTACGTCGACTTCGGCCCGCAGAACACGCGGGGCTTTCGCGCGCTCAAGGTCTGGCTGGCGCTCCGCCATGCGGGCGCCGCCGGCTACCGGCGGATGATCGGCGACGACATGCGGCTGTCGCGCGCCATGGCCGAGGCGGTGGCCGCCACACCCGAGTTGGAGCTGATGACGCAGGCGCTCAGCATCGCCACGTTCCGGTTCGTGCCCGCCGATCTGCAGGCGCGGGCCGTCGAGCCGGGCGTGGCGGAGTACCTGAACGCACTCAACAAGCGGGTGCTCGAGCGCTGCCAGTCGGGCGGCGAGGCGTTCGTCTCGAACGCCGTCATCGGCGACCGCTACGTGCTCCGGGCGTGCATAGTGAACTTCAACACGCGGCGCGCGGACGTGGAGGCCCTGCCCGGGATCATCGTGCGCCTGGGCCGCGAGGCCGACGCGGCGATGCGGGCCGCGGCGCCTGGGCTATAGTGCGGCCCATCCATAAAGACGGATAGAGCATGGACGCGGTCGCGGAGGTCGAGGTCGAACAGGGCTAGCCATTAGAACCGCCGGAGTCGATCCCGTGAAGCTGCCCAAGTTCGTCATGCGCGTCCCCCGGGTGTGGGCCATCACCGTCGGGCTGCTCTTCGTGGCCTACACGCTCGCCGGGTTCCTGCTGGCGCCCACGCTCGTGCGCTCCGCGATCCTGGGCGGCGCGCGTCAGGGTCTCACGCGGCAGCCGACGATCGAGCGCGTGCGCGTGAACCCGCTCGTGCTCTCGCTGTCGCTGAAAGGCATCGCGCTGCGCGACTCCACCGGCGACACGCTGGCGGCGTGCCGGTCGTTCTATGTCCGGTTCAATCCGCTGTCGCCGTTCTACGGCGCGTGGACGTTCGCCGCGCTGCACCTCGACGCGCCCGGCACGACGCTGGAGATCCTCCCGGACAGCACGCTGAACCTGGTGCGGCTGTTCCGCGCGCCGGCCGATACGACGAAGCGCCCGCAGCAGATGCCGGCGGTGCTGATCCAGGACTTCCGGCTCGACGACGGTTGGCTGAAGTTCGCGAACCGCACGCGCGAGCCTGTCTTCCTCCATCGCTTTCACCCGGTGAGGCTCGCGCTCAAGGATTTCACGACCCGGAAGGGCCGGGGCAACACCTACTCGTTCTCCGCCCGCAGCCTCGCGAACGAGCAGTTCACGTGGGAGGGGGCGTTCGTCCTCGAGCCGCCGCGCTCAGAGGGGCGATTCCAGCTCGACGATCTCAAGGCGCAGACCATCGATCGCCTGATGGCCGGCCAGCTCCCGTTCCACCTCACCCGTGGCACGCTGGGCCTCGCAGCCCAGTATCGATTCGATGCGCTTGCCGGTGCCGACGCGGTCCGTCTGAGCGACCTCGCGCTGCGCGTCCACGACCTGGCGCTCGCCGACACGTCGAGCGGCGATGAGGTCGTGGCGGTCACATCCCTTGAGAGCAAAGACGGGACCGTGGAGCCCGGCCGGCTGAAGCTGTCGCTCGGCGAAATCGCCACCACCGGCGGACGGTTCCTCTCCGTGCTCAAATCGGACGGCCATCCGCTCATGGAGTCGTGGGCCGCCCCTCCCGCTCCGGGCGCGCCGCCCCCGTGGACGGTCGAGATCCCCGAGCTGCGCTGCTCGGACTACGAGGTGGTGAACGAGGATCGAAGGCTCGATCCCCCGGCGCGGCTCGAGCTCCGCGACGTGACGTTCGAAGCCGACAGCTTCACCACCACGAAGGCCGCGCGCATCCCGATCCGCGCGACGTGCGCGATGTCTTCGAACGGCACCACCACCGCTCGGGGCACCATCGTGCTCGACCCGATGGCCGTGGATCTCCAGCTCGCGGCGCGCGGGTTCGAGCTCAAGGAGCTGCAGCCGTACGTGGGGCTCTACTCCCACGTCGTGCTGGTGGGCGGCGCGGCGTTCACGTCGGGCCGCCTCCGCATGGCGGCGCCGGGCGGCCGGGAGCCGCAACTGCGGTTCGACGGCGATGCCACCGTGGGCGCGTTCGTCAGCCAGGACGCGAAGCTCCGCCAGGACGTGCTCAAGTGGCAGGCGCTGAGCTTGAAGGGTCTCCGCTGGCAGGCGATGCCGGCGCGCGTGGAGCTCGGGGAGGTCGCGCTGCTTCGCCCCTACCTGCGTGCGACGATCGGACCCGATCGCATGGCGAATCTTCAAGTGCTCGCGATCCCGCCCGACTCGTTGCCCGCGGTGTTCCGGAGCGCCGAGCCCGACACCGGGCCGGTGAAGATCGACCGCATCGCGGTGCACGACGGGAGCATGGATTTCGCCGACCTGTCACTCACGCCCACGTTCGCGACCGGCATCCACAAGCTCGAGGGCTCGATCCGCGAACTGTCGTCCGCGGACGCGGCGCACGGCGTGGTCGAGCTGGATGGCGAGGTCTCGAGCGACTCGCCGGTGAAGATCTCCGGCACGATCAACCCGCTCAGCGAGCACGGCAACACCGACGTGAGCCTGTCGTTCAAGAACATCGAGCTGACCACGTTCACGCCGTATTCGGGCCGGTTCATGGGCTACCGGATCGAGAAGGGCAAGCTCTCGCTCGACTTGAACTACAAGGTCACCGGCCGCGAGCTGAAGGGCGAGAACAAGGTGTTCCTGAACCAGTTCACGCTCGGCGAGAAGGTCGAGAGCGCCGAGGCCACGAAGCTGCCGGTGCGCTTCGCGCTGGCGCTCCTGAAGGACAGCGAGGGCAACATCGACCTGGACCTTCCGGTGCACGGCAACCTGGACGACCCGAAGTTCAGTGTCGGCCGCATCATCCTGAAGGTCCTGCTCAACCTGGTCGTCAAGGCGGTCTCGTCGCCGTTCAAGCTGCTGGGCGCCCTCGTGGGCGCCGGGGGCGACACCGACTACAGCGCCGTGGACTTCCCCGCCGGCACGGCGGTGCTCGCGGAATCGCAGGGAGCGCACGTGGACAAGCTCGGCAGCGCACTCGCCGACCGCCCGGGACTCCAGCTCGAGATCCAGGAGACGGTGGACGCCGCACAGGACTCGCTGGCGATCCTCGAGCAACGCTTCCGGGAGGCGCTCATGGCGGCGCGGCGCGCCGAGGCGAAACGCGGCCAGCCTGTCGACACGACGGCGACGCTCGACCCGGCGACGTACGCACGGGCGCTCTCGGCGGTCTACACGTCGCGCTTCGGCCCGGCCCCGCCGTCGCCGCTGGCGAAGAGGTCGAAGGGAAAAGCGCTCCCCGATTCGGCAGCGCTCGCGGCCGAGGCCGCACGCGTGCGCTCGATGGAGGCGCGCGTGCGCGCCAGCATCCTCGTCACCGCGGCCGAGCTGGCGCAGCTCGGCCAGGCCCGCGCGTCGGCGGTCAAGGAGCGCGTGCTGCGCAATCCCAAGGTCTCGGCCGAGCGCGTGTTCGTCGTCGAGCGGTCCGGTTCACGGGCGGCGCAGGCCACCGACGAATCGTGGCGCAGCAGCGTCGAGGTGGACTCGACCGACGTCGCCCCCCCGCCCCCGTCGGTGCCCCCCGCGGGCGTCGTGCGGCTGAGAATGTCGCTCACGGGCGGCTGAGCGCGACCACCTCGCCGAGCGCCGCGATCGCCGCGTCGAGCTGGCCGTCGCTGAGATAGGGCGCAGGGCCCAGCCGCAGCACGTCGCCGCGGAAATCCGTCCACACGCCGCGGGCCTTGAGCTGGTGCGAGAGCTCGCCCGCGGACGGCGCGCGCAGCGCGAGGAAGCCGCCGGTCGCAGCGGGCAAGCGGTCGCGGTCGCGCGTGATGACGCGCGGGTCGAGCCCCAGCGCGTCGAAGCGCTCGGCCAGCCGCCCGACCTGGTGCCGGTTCACCTCGCGCAGCCACGCGGGCGTGAGCCCGCGCTCGTCGAAGAACCCGAACACGCGCGCGCCGCGATAGTGGCTCACGGGATCGTACGTCGAGCCCGCCCAGCGCGCGTGCCCCGTGCCGAACGACACGCTGCCGCCGGGGCGGTCGCTGAGCGCGGCGAACTCGCTGAACCAGCCGGTCACGACCGGCAGCAGCGTGCTCGCGGGCGGCACCCGCAGGAAGCAGTTGCCCTCGCCCAGCTGGCAGTACTTGTAGCCGCCGCCGACGACGAACGCGCCCCCGAGTCCCTCGCCCGTGAGATCGAACGGCACGACGTTCAGGTGGTGATAAGCGTCCACGAGCAGCTCGGCGCCGGCCCGCGCACAGGCGCTCGCGACCGCGCCCAGGCCCGGCACGATGTGCGCGCTCTCGAACAGCACGGAAGAGACGAGCACGGCCGCGACGCGATCGCTCACGCGCGCGGCGATCCGTTCGGCGAGCGTTCCAGCCGGCTCGGCGGCGAGCTTCTCGACTTCCACAAGTCGTGTCTCATGTAATCGATCGAGCTGGCGACGGAGCGTGTGGAACTCGCCGTCCGTGGTCAGGAGTCGGGGCCGCTTCGCCAGCGGCAGCGCCGAGAGGAAGCGCACCACCAGTTCGTGCGTGCTCGTGCCGAGCGCGACCTCGGCGGGCGCGCAGCCCAGCCGCCGGGCGAAGCCGGCGCGGACGCGGTCCGCCTGTTCGAATGCGCGCTCCCACTTGTCGTCCGCGAGCGTCGCGGCATCGTCCCAGGCCGCGAGCTGCGCCTCGCGCGCCACGTCGGGCCAGGCCTGGTGCGAATGCCCGGTGAGCAGCAGCCGGTTCGCGACGTCGAAGCGCGCGTAGTCGGCGGCCAGGGCGTTCGGCGTCCGCCGGATCGCCTCGAGCGCCGGCGCTTCGTGGCTCACAGCTCGGTTCGGATCTGCCACAGGTCGGGGAACAGCGGCTGGTCGAGCGTGGTCTTGAGATAGCCCGCGCCGGCCGAGCCGCCGGTGCCGCGGCGCGTGCCGATCGTCCGCTCCACCATCTTCACGTGCCGGTAGCGCCACTCCATCAACCCCTCGTCCAGGTCCACGAGGCGCTCGCAGATGGCGCGGGCGTCCTGGTCCGTGCGGTAGACCTGGACGAGCAGCGGGTGCAGCGTGGGTTCCGCGACGACCAGCAGCGTCACGTCGCGCTCGAGCGCGACGGCCGGAACCGCGTGACCGCGCCCGCTCAGGTAGCGGAGGAAAGCGTCCCACAGCGTGGGCGCTTGGAACCGCCGCTCGAGCCGGGCGCGCGCGTCGGTTCCCGGTTCGTAGCGCTTCATGGCCTCGGGCCGCTTGTTCCCGAGCAGGAACTCCAGCTCGCGGAACTGGACGCTCTGGAAGCCGCTCCCCGATTCGAGCCGCTCGCGGAACGACAGGAACTCGAGCGGCGTCATGGTCTCGAGGATGTCGATCTGGTGGACGAGCACTTTCAGGATGGTGAGCACGCGCTTGAGCGTGTGCTGGGCGCGCGCCACCTCGACGCTCTGCAGCTCGCCCACCAGGAAGTCCAGCTCGTGGATCATCTCCTTGAACCAAAGTTCGTAGACCTGGTGGATGACGATGAACAGCATCTCATCGTGCTCGGGGCCGTCCGAGACGGGCTGCTGGAGCGCGAGCAGCTCCTCGATCTTGAGATAGCTCGAATAGGTGACCGGCATGGTGCGTCCTCGGGGCGTGGCGCAGAGATCCGCGGAGAATCCTAGGTGGAAGTGAAGCGCGGGCGGTAACGGTCGAGCGTGGCGTACTGGCCGGGCCAGCGCAGCGGCCAGCCCAGCTCGTAGGCGGCGTGCCGCGTCCAGTAGGGATCCCAGAGGTGCGCGCGCGCGAGCAGGCACAGGTCGGCGCGGCCGGCCGCGAGGATGGTGTTGACGTCGGTGTACGAGGAGATGTTGCCCACCGCCATGGTGGCGATGCCCACCTCGTGGCGGATGCGGTCGGCGAACGGCGTCTGGAAGAGCCGGCCGTAGACCGGCCGCTGGTCCTCGACCGTCTGGCCGGCCGAGACGTCCATGGCGTCGCACCCATGGGCGCGGAACGCCCGCGCCACCTCGACGGCGTCCGAGGGACCGTGCCCGCCGGGGAACCAGTCCACGGCCGAGATGCGCACGCTCATCGGCCTCGCCGCCGGCCACGCGGCGCGCACCGCGTCGAACACCTCGAGCGGGAAGCGCAGCCGGCGCTCGAGCGGGCCGCCGTACTCGTCCGTGCGCCGGTTCGTGAGCGGCGAGAGGAAGCTCGCGAGCAGGTAGCCGTGCGCCATGTGCAGCTCGAGCATGTCGAACCCTGCGTCGACGGCGAGCTTCGCCGCGCGCGCGTAGTCGGCGACGATCGTGCGCATGTCGGCGGCCGTGACCTCGCGCGGCACGGGGCCGTAGGGCTTGTAAGGGAGCGGTGAGGCCGAGACCACCGGCCAGCCACCCGCGGGCAGCGGCTCGTTGTCGCCCTCCCACATCTTCATCGTCCCGCCCTTGCGGCCGGCGTGGCCGAGCTGCATGGCGATCCGCGCTCCGGAGTTCGCGTGCACGAAGTCGACGATGCGCCGCCACGCGTCGGCCTGCTCGCTCTTCCACAGCCCGGTGCACCACGGCGTGATGCGCGCCTCGGCGCTCACGTCGGTCATCTCGGCGATCACCAGCCCGGCGCCGCCGATCGCGCGCGAGCCCAGGTGCACGAGGTGCCAGTCGCCCGGCAGGCCGTCCTCGGCCGTGTACTGGCACATCGGCGAGACCACGACGCGGTTCGCGAGCAGCAGCTCGCGCAGCTTGAACGGGGTGAACATTGGAGGTGGGGGTGCCTCCGGCACCCCCTTGGCCACGTTGGATAGCGGGGCCTCCGGCGCCCCCTTGAGGACGTTAGATGGCGGGGGCGCCTGCGGCGCCCCCTTGAGTGCCGAGGGCGAGACCTCCACGCCCGCTGCCGCGAACGCCTTGTCCGCGAACCACGTGTCCACGCGCTGCACGAACGCCGGGTCACGTACCTTGAGATTCTCGTGCGTCACGCGAAGGCTCCGCGTCAACAGCGTGAACGCGAACTGGATGGGCTCGAGCGTCATGTAGCGCTCGGTGTCCTCGAACCACTGCAGGCTCACCTGCGCCGCGCGCTGGAGGCTCTCCACCGCGGGCCGGCGCGCGGCCTCGTACGCCGCCAGCGCGTCGGGCACGTGCGTATGCTCGCGGAGCGCCGCGACGAGCGCGATGGCGTCCTCCATGGCGAGCTTCGTCCCGGAGCCGACCGAGAAGTGCGCGGTGTGCGCGGCGTCGCCCAGCAGCACGACGTTCTCGTGGTGCCAGCGCTCGTTCCGCACCGTTGGGAACCGGCGCCAGACGGAGCGGTTCGAGATCAACCGGTGCCCGTCCAGCTCGTCGGCGAACAGTCGCTCGCAGAACGCGATCGTCGCGGGTTCGTCGGCGCGGTCCAGGCCGGCGGCGAGCCAGGTCGACTCGGTGGCCTCGACGATGAACGTGGACGCTCCGGGCTCGTACTGGTAAGCGTGCACGCGCCACAGGCCGTGAGCGTCCGACTTAAAGTAGAACGTGAAGGCCGGGAACGGCCGCGTCGTGCCCAGCCAGACGAACCGGTTCGGCCGCTCGTCGACCTGGGGCGCGAACGCGTCGCGGTAGCGCTCGCGCACCACCGAGTTCACGCCGTCCGCGGCCACGACCAGGTCGGCGTCCCGACGGCGCTCGGGCTCGAACACCTCGTGGTCGAAGCACAGGTGCACGCCCGCCGCCCGGCAACGCTCGTGCAGAAGCGTGAGCAGCGTGCGCCGGGAGAGCCCCGAGAAGCCGTGGCCGGTGGATGTGAGCGTCTCGCCCCGGTAGTGGATCTCGATGTCGTCCCAGCGGTGCGCGTGCCGACCCATGGCCTGGGTGATGAGCGGGTCGGCCTTGGCGAGCGCCTCCTCGGTGGCATCCGAGAACACCACGCCGAAGCCGAACGTGTCGTTCGACTGGTTGCGTTCGAACACGGTCACATCGTGCCGCGGGTCGGCCTGCTTGAGGAGCGAGGCGAAGAAGAGTCCCGCCGGCCCACCGCCGATGCAGACGGTTTTCACGCCTCCCCCTTGAGCAGCAGGCCCGCGATCACCAGGTGCTGCACCTCGCTCGTGCCCTCGTAGATGCGGAGCCCGCGGACCGAACGATAGAGCCGATCCACGACGCTCGAGGCCAGCACGCCCTGTCCGCCCAGGACCTGCACCGCGTCGTCCACGATGTGCTGCGCCGCCTCCGTGGCGTGAAGCTTCGCCATCGCCGACTCGAGCGTCACGCGCTCGGCACCCCCGTCGGCCGCGTACGCGGCGCGGTAGACGAGCAGGCGCGCCGCGGTGAGCTCGGTGGCCATGCGCGCCAGCTTCTGCTGGACGAGCTGGAACTCGGCCAGCGGCTTGCCGAACTGGCGGCGGCCGCGCGCGTGCGCGAGCGCCTCCGCGAGCGCCCGTGCGGCCATGCCGCACGCGGCGGCGCCCACGGTGGCGCGCAGCCGGTCGAGGGTTTTCAGCCCCAGCGCGAAGCCCTTACCCTCCTCGCCCAGCCGGTTCGCCGCCGGCACGCGGCAGCCCTCGAATGCGATCTCGCCCAGCGGGTGCGGCGCGGACAGGACCTGAGGTCGGACGAACCGGAGCCCCGGCGTGTCCGCGGGCACGACGAAGCAACTGATCCCGCGGCTGCCCGCCGCGGGGTCGAGCGTCGCGAACGTGGTGTAGTAGTCCGCGATCCCGGCGTTCGAGATGAAGCACTTGGCGCCGTCGAGCACGTAGTGCTCGGCGGACCCGGACCCGGCCGGCACCCGCCGCGCGCGCGTCGTGAGCGATGCCACGTCGGAGCCGGCCTCGGGCTCGGTCATGGCGAACGCGGCCATGGCGCGTCCATCGAGCGTGGCAGCCGCCCAGCGCTCACGCATCGCGACGTTCCCGGACATCAGGATCGGCACGAGCCCGAGCCCCTGCAGCGCGAACACGGCATCGGCGAGCGGCGAGGCGGCGGCCAGCGCCTCGCGCGCGAGGCAGCAGCCGCGCCAGTCCATGTCGCCGATCGAGGCGAACGCGCCGGCCGTCCCCATCGCGGCCAGCAGCGCGCGTGCCTCGAGGCGCGCCGCCGCGTCGTCCGCAGGCTCCGCCCGGTGACGCAGCTCGTGTTCCGCGAACGCAGCGACCGAGGCGGCGAGCGTCGCATGGCGCTCGTCCAAGAACGTGCGGATCGGCGAGAGATCGGGCCCGCTCACCGGAACGTCGGGGAGCGCTTGGCGCGGAACGCCTCGTACGCCTCGCGATAGTCGGGGTGCGTCATCAGCTCGGCCTGGACGCGGGCCTCGTGGTCGAGCGCTTCCTCCAGCGTCATGTGCGATTCCAGCGCGAGCGCCCGCTTGCTCACCGCGAGCGCGTCGGCGGGGCCGCGCGCCAGCTGCTCGGCGAACGCGCGCGCCTCGGGCAGCAGCCGGTCGGCGGGCAGCACGCGCTGGTAGAGCCCCATCTCGTACGCGCGCTGGGCGGTGATGAAGTCGCCGGTGAACAGCAGCTCGGCGGCGTTCCCCTGGCCCACGAGCCGCGGCAGCAGCCACGAGATGCCCATGTCGGCGCCCGAGAGCCCGACCTTCACAAACAGGAACGCGATCCGGGCGACGTCGGCCGCGAACCGGACGTCGCTCGCCGCGGCCAGGACGGCGCCGGCGCCGGCCGCGATCCCGTTCACCGCCGCCACGATCGGCCGGCGGCAGCGGCGCATGTTCGCCACCACGTCGCACGTCATCGTCGTGAATTCACGGAGCTGTTCGGCCGTTCGGCCGAACAGCTTTCCAATAATGTCCTCCACGTCACCGCCCGAGCAGAAGCCGCGCCCGGACCCGGTCAGGAGCACGCAGCGCACGCCGGGCTCGGTGTCGAGCGCCGCGAACGTGTCGCGCAGCTCGGCGTAGACCTCGAATGTGAGCGCGTTCAGCCGCTCCGGCCGGTCGAGCGTGAGCGTGACCACACCGCTCGCGGTGTCGTGGTGGTAGCGGAACGATTTGGGGTTGAGGCTCACGGGGTCCTCCCTGCGAGCACCGCCGTGGCCTCGATCTCCAGCTTGGCGCCCCGGTCCACGAGGCCGCTCACCTCGAGCAGCGCCATTGCCGGGTAATGCCTGCCGAAGCGCTGGCGCCAGGCCTCGCCGAGCGCCGGGAGCGCCGCGCGGTACTCGGTGAGCGCGGTGACGTAGACCGTCATGCGCGCCACGTCGGACGGCTCGCCGCCCGCCGCGCGCACCACCGTGAGCACCTGGTCGAGCGCGCGCGCGAACTGCTCGGCGAAGCCCGCTGGTTCGCCGTTGAGGCTCGCGCTCCACCCGGCCATGCCGGCCACGAACAGCAGCCGGCCCTCGCGCGGCGCGAGCACGCCGTGGTTCCACCCCCTGGGGGCACCGAGCGACTCCGGGTTCACGATCTCGAGATGCACGCGTCCCCCTTGGGCATCAGCGTGATCGCCCTGCCGTTCGTCGCGGCGGCGGCCTCGCCGCACAACTCGAGCGTCGCGGTGGCCACCTCGGCCACGGTGAGCAGCCGCTCCTGCTCCGCCGACGCGAGCACCGAGGCCAGCGCCACCTCGGGCGAGCGGCCCGTCTTCGCCACCACGTTCGCGATCGTGCGCTGCGTCATCGGCGTGTCCACGTAGCCGGGGCAGAGCGCGTTGATCGTGACGCCGCTGCCCGCCAGCTCCAGCCCGACCGAGCGCGTGAAGCCCACGACCGCGTGCTTCGCCGCCGCGTAGTGCGCGATGTAGCGCGCACCCTCGAGACCCGCGACGCTGGCGACGTTCACGACGCGGCCGAAGCCGCGCTCGCGCATCGCCGGCGCGAACTGCCGTGTGCACAAAAAAGTGCCGGTGGCGTGCGCATCGAGCATCGCGCGCCAGTCGGCGAGAGTCAGCCGCTCGAACGGCGCCGCGCCGCCCTCGCCGGCGGCGTTGACCAGGATGTCCACCGTGCCCGCATGCTGGAACGCCCGCGCGCCGAGCGTGCGCACGTGCGCCTCGTCGGCGACGTCGCACGTCACGCCCCACGCGCGGCCGCCGCCGGCCCGCAGTTGCGACGCCACGGCTTCAACCTCGGATGCCGTGCGCGCGGCGACGATGACGGTGGCGCCGGCCTCGACGAGCGCGCGCGCGATGCCGGCGCCAATGCCGCTGCCGCCGCCGGTCACGACCGCGCCGCGCCCCGCAAGGGCGCCCATGGGGCTCACGAGGCCGGCCCCGGTGCGAGCGTGGCGAGCACCGCTTCAGAAAGTATCTCGCCCAGGACCTCGATCGTCCGCGCGCCCTCCTCCGCCGTGGCCTCCGCCGGCGTGCCGAAATAGGCGCGCGCGCCGCCCGCCTCCGCGAACGTCGTCCGCCCATCGCGGATCGCCTGCGACAGCGACACGGGCACCGGCGGCAGCGAGCGCGCGATCGCGCTCCGCACCAGGTCCGGGCGCGTCGCCAGCACCACCGAGCCCTCGTAGCGCCCGGCGTGGCAGGCGCCGCTCCGGAACTCCTCGCCGAGCCGGGCGGCGTGCTCGCGCCGGGTGAGGTCGGGACAGATGAACCGCGTCGCGCCGCGCGCGGCGGCGAGGCGTTGCGCGTCGGCGAGCGACTTCAGGTGCGCGGGGTCCAGGTGCGCGTTCGCGATCGCCAGCGCCGCGAAGTCATGTCGCGCGACCTCGACCGCGAGATCGGCGATCAGCGCCGCGATCGTGGCCGCGGTCGCGGACAGCGTCCCCGCGAATGCGGCGCCGAACGGAGCGGCGGAGTAGGCCAGCGCCGGCAGGATGACGGCGTTCGTTCCGTGCGCGGCGAGCCTCGCCGCCGCGGCCCGCGCCATCGCCACCGCGATCAGGTTGTCCGTGCCCAGCGGGAGGTGCGGGCCGTGGGCCTCGAGTGCCCCCACCGGGAGCAGCGCCACGGTGCGAGCGCGATCCAGGTCGCGCACCTCTTCCCAGGTGAGTTCGGCCAGTTCACGGATCGCCATCGCGCGCGCTTCCTTGAGTTCGCGAACGAGCTGCCCCTTGCCGGCCGCGCGGGCCGGCGGTCATGATGCCGCGGATGCGCCCGCACCCTACCACGCTCCCGGAACACGCCGCAGCCGGCCCGGCGTCCGATGCGCTCCCCGAACGGCTCAACATCGCCGAGCGGTTCCTCGATGCGCGCGTGCGCGAGGGCCGTGGCGAGCGCGTGGCGCTGCGCACCGACCAGGGCACGCTCACGTATCGTGACGTGCAGGCGCTCGCCGAGCGCTGGGCGCACGTGCTCGCGGGAGCGGGCGTGTGCTGCGAGCAGCGCGTGCTGATCGCGCACCCGGACACGCCGGACTTCGTCGGCGCGCTCTTCGGCACGCTCAAGCTGGGCGCGGTCGTGGTCATGGTGAACCCGGGGCTGCCGCCGGCCGAGGCGCGCTACTTCCTCGAGTACACGCGTGCGCGGGCCGTGGTCACCGTGGCGGCGTCTGCGGCCACGTTCGCGGAGGCGGCGCGCGGGCTGCCGGCCGCGCCGTCGCTGCTCGTGACCGACGATCCGGCGTTCGCCGCGCGCCTCGGCAGCGCGCCGCCCGGGCTCGCCACGTTCGACACCCACAAGGACGATGCGGCGCTGTGGCTGTTCTCCGGTGGCACGACCGGCCGGCCCAAGGCCGTGGTGCAGACGCATGCCAGCTTTGCCAACACCACCACGCTCTATGGGCAGGGCGTGATCGGCTATCGCGAGGCCGACATCACGCTCTCCGTGCCGAAGCTCTACTTCGGCTACGCCACCGGCTCGAACCTCTTCTTCCCGTTCTCGGTCGGGGCCAGCGTGGCGCTGTTTCCCGAGCCTGCCACCGCCGAGAGCGTGTTCGCCCGCCTGCGGCAGTTCCGGCCCACCGTGCTCGTGAACGTGCCGGCGATGATCCACAAGATGGCGTCGCACCCGGAGGCCGTGCGTGCGGATGTCGCCTCGTTGCGCGTGGTCACGTCGGCCGGCGAGGCGCTGCCCGTCGAGCTCGCCGAGCGCTGGCGCGACCGGTTCGGCGTCGAGCTGCTCGACGGCCTGGGCACCGCCGAGATGTGGCACATCTTCATCAGCAACCGCCCGGGTGCCGCGCGCGCCGGCACGCTCGGCCAAGTGGTCCCCGGCTTCGAGGTGCGCGTGTGCGACGACGAGGGCCGCGAGCTGCCGCGGGGTGAGACCGGCTGGCTGTGGGTGCGGGGCGCCTCCCGGGCGCTCGGTTACTGGCAGCAGCTCGAGCGAACGCAGCAGGCGTTCCGCGGGGAGTGGTACGTGTCCGGGGACCTCATCACCATGGACGCGGACGGCTACGTGACGTACTGCGGTCGCGGCGACGAGCTGCTCAAGGTCTCCGGCAAATGGCTCGCGCCCGCCGAGGTGGAGGGCTGCCTGCTCCAGCACGCGGCGGTCGTGGAGGCCGCGGTCGTGGGCCGTGCGGATGCGAACGGCCTCGTGAAGCCGGTGGCGTTCGTGGTCGCCCGCGAGCGACGCCCCGGGCTCGATACCGAACTGCAGGCGTTCGTGCGCGAGCGCCTCGATGCCTACAAGTCGCCGCGCGAGGTGACGTTCGTGGAGGTACTGCCGCGCACGCACCTCGGCAAGGTGGACCGCGGCCGTCTGCGGCGGGACGCGTGAGCCGAACCCAGGGAGGAACCGTGCCGCACCCGTTCCGGATCGCCGTCATGCTGATGCTCGTCGCCCTGCCCTCGCTCGCGGCCGCCCAGGAGGGCGCGCGGCCGACGAAGCTCACCGCCGACTTGGGCTACGTGAAGACCGGTGGCAACTCCGACGTCACCACGGTGACCGCGTCGGACAAGCTCGAGCAGAAGAACGGCGCCTGGTCCTTCACGCAGGAGGCGGGCGCGGTGTGGGGTGAGACGGACGGCGTGGAATCGGCGGGGCGCTACGGCGTCGGCCTGCGCGCCGACAGGAGCCTCGGGCCCCGGCTCTCTGCGTACGGGCTCGCCGCGTGGCGGCGGAACACGTTCGCCGGGATCTCGCGCCAGTTCGACGAGGGCGTGGGCCTGTCGTGGAAGGCCGTGATCACGAAGCCCCACTCGCTCGATCTCGAGGCCGGCTTGGGACTCAACCAGCGCACGACGACGCTCAGCCAGGACCAGGACTTCGGCACCGCGCGCGGCGCTGCGGTCTACGGCTACGACTTCGCGCAGAAGTCGCGCTTCGAGGCCCGAGGTGCTTATCTGCTGAACCTGAAGGACACGGAGGACAGCGAGGGCAACGCCCGGTTCTCGCTCACCGCACCGGTCGCGGGTGTGCTCGCGCTCAAGGTGGGCTATGACCTGAGCTACCGGAACCAGCCGCTCCCGGGGCTCGAGAAGCTGGACACGACGTTCAGCGTCGGCGTGCAGGCGACGCTCTAGTCAGCCGGAGGTTCCGTTGGCCGCGTACCCCATCCGCAGGATCGTCTCCACGTTGTGCGGCGTCGCCGGCGTGCTGTTGATCCTCGCTGCGCTGTTGATGGGTTACGCCACGCGGTCGCTGTTCAACGAGGGCGCGTTCGCCTCCCGAGTCGCTTCGAGCCTCGAGGACCCGCGGGTCGCGAACTTCGTCGCCGAGCAGCTCGCCGATGCCGTGATCCAGGCCAAGCCCGACCTCGTGGGCCTGCGCCCGATCCTGGTCGGCGTGGGTCGCAGCGTCGTCACCACGCCCCCGTTCCGCGCGGCCGTGCGCCGGAGCGCGCGGCTCGTGCACCACGCGATCCTGTCGGGGACGGGCCAGGAGATCGTGCTCAGCGTGCAGGACCTCGACCTCCTGCTCGAGAGCATGACGGAGACGCATCCGGGCCTGGCGAAGAAGATCCCGCCGCGGCTTTCCGCCGCGCTCGGGCGGCTGGCTTCGTTGCCCGGCGGCGAGCGCACCGTGCGCCTGGCGCGGTTCGCGAACCGCATGCGCGCCGGGACGTTCGCGCTGCTCGCACTGGGGATGCTCCTGTGCGCGGCGAGCGCGTGGCTCGCGCGCAGCCACCGGTGGGCGATCGTGCGCATCGGCCTGGCGCTCGCGGGCATCGGCGTGGTGTTCGCGATCGCGGCGCACTTCGGCGGCGACCTCGCGGGGTTGTTCGCACGGCGCGCACAGAACACGCCGGCGCTCGCCGGGCTGGCGTCCGCGTTCCTGGGCGGCCTCATGGCGTGGGCCATCGGGCTCTCGCTTGGCGGCCTGGTGCTCGCGGCGGCGTCGGCGTCCCTGCTCGAACGCGTGGCGTTCGGCCGGATGGCGGTGCGGGTCCGACACTTCCTCGGCGGGCCGCAGCCCCTGATGCGGCTTCGTCTGGCGCGGGGCCTGCTGCTCACCGCGGCCGGCGCGGCGCTGCTGCTGTGGCCGGTCCCCTCGCTCACCGTGACGGCGTGGATCGCCGGGCTCGTGGTCGGGTTCTCGGGACTGCGCGAGGCGTTCGCGGCAGCGCTCCACCTCCTGCCGCAGCTCGAACGCGCGGCGCCGGCCGAGCGCACCGCTCCGCGCGCGAACGCGGTCGCGGTCGTGATCTCGCTCGCGGTCGTACTGCTCACGGGCGCGGCCTGGTGGCTGGTGCGCGCGACCGCGGCGCCGGCCGACCACGAAGCCATCACCGCGTGCAACGGCTCGCCGACGCTCTGCGACCGGCGCCTGGACGAGGTGGTCTTCCCCACGTCGCACAACTCGATGGGCGGCGCCGACGTGCCGGGCTGGATGTTCCCCAGCCAGAGCGCGGGCATCGAGAAGCAGCTCGCCGACGGCGTTCGCGGGTTCCTGATCGACGCGCACTACGGCGTGCCGGTGGGCGACAAGGTGAAGACCGAGCTCGAGGACGAGAAGGCCGCGATGGCCAAGTACGAGAAAGCGCTCGGCAAGGAGGGCATGGAGGCGGTGCTGCGCATCCGCGACCGCATCGCCGGCAAGGAGGGCGGCAAGCGCGATGTGTACATGTGCCACGGCTTCTGCGAGCTGGGCGCGCTCAGGCTCGTCCCGGTTCTTCACGATATCCACGACTTCCTGGTCGCCAATCCGGGCGAGGTCATCGTCATCGTCATCCAGGACGAGAGCGTGACGCCGCAGGACATCGAGCGTTGCTTCAAGGAGAGCGAGCTGATCGACTTCGTCTACCGTGGGCCCGCGAAGCCGCCATGGCCGACGCTGCGCGAGATGGTGGAGTCCGACCAGCGCGTGCTGGTCATGGCGGAGAACCAGTCCGCCGGCGTGCCCTGGTACCACCCGGCGTTCGAGGTGCTGCAGGAGACGCCGTACGGTTTCCAAGATCCGTCGGAGTTCTCGAACCGGCCGAACCGCGGCGGCACGGCGGGCTCGCTGCTGCTCATGAACCACTGGATCGAGTCGGTGCCGGCGCCCAAGCCGAGCAATGCCGCGATCGTCAACGCGCACGACGCGCTCATGAAGCGCATCCGCGCATTCCGTCGCGCGCGCGGCCGATTGCCGAACCTGGTCGCGGTGGATTTCTACGCCACCGGGGACCTGATCGCCGTGGTGCGCGAGCTGAACGAAGCGCCGCGGTAGCGGCTACTTCGCCCCGAGCACGAACCGAACACCCACGCTCGCCGCCCAGTAGAAGTCGGTCTCGTCGACGAGCTGCACGCCGGGCGCGAACTCGCCGAACGTCTCCACCTTCGGGCTCAGCATGAACTGGACCCCGAGCGGCGCGCGCACCGCGAGGAAGAACTCCTCGTGGTCGTCGAGCGGGATGCCGATGTCGCCGCCGGGGCCGAAGTACCAGGACATCCGCCCCTCGCCGATGTCCATCGGCTTCTTGATCATCCACAGGTCCGCGGTGCCGTGGAGGAAGTCGCTGCTCCACGCGAGCGCGACCGGCTTGTCGTCGAAGCGCGCCGAGAGGCCGGCGTTGCCGGGGTAACCGAACACCGCACCGATGGCGGTTTCGGCGCGCGCCAGGGCGGCGGCGGACGACGCGAGCAGCACGGTGCTCAGGATGACGATGGCTCGCTGCATGATGCTCCTCCTCAGGACGTGGCGCGGCGCATCGGGAAGCCCAGCGTTGATAAGCCGGGAAGGTGCCGGGCGTCAATGACCGGGCGCCGAGCGCGGGCCAGCCGGGGTGACGGCGCCGCAGGCGCGCCCTAGTATGGGCCGCGCGGCGGACCCCCCGCCCCTCACACGGAGAAAGATCATGTCCCGAGTCGCTCGGTTGCTGGTCCTCGTTTCTGTCGCCGTTCTCGCCCTCGTCCATGTCGCGGCCGCGCAGGCCGACAAGGGGTGGCCGCGCGAGCTGAAGACCGACAAGGGCGTGCTGACGATCTACCAGCCGCAGCCCGAGAAGTTCGAGAACAACGTGCTCGAGGCGCGGGCGGCGCTGTCGATGATCCCGAAGGGCAAGTCGACGCCGACGTTCGGCGTGATGTGGTTCCAGGGCCGCGTCGACACCGATCGCGACTCCGACAGCGCCTTCGTCCGCGACATCATCGTTACGAAGTCGCGCTGGCCCGAGAGCGATTCGGCGAAGGAAGTGCAGTTCTCGATGTTCCTCACCCAGCTCATGCCCAAGACCGGCGTGCCGATTTCGATCGAGCGGCTGAAGGCGAGCCTGGCGACCGTGGAGATGGAGCAGAAGAGCGTCGAGGGCCTGAAGCACGACCCGCCGAAGATCATCGTGGTCGAGGAGCTCTCGGAGCTGCTCTACTACGACGGCGAGCCGAAGACGCTGGCGATCCCGAACTCGACCGACTACGAGTACGTGGCGAACACCACGTTCGCGGTGATCAAAGCGAAAAAGACCGGCGACTACTACCTCTACGGCGGCAAGCTCTGGTACAGCGCCAAGGATCCCAAGGGCCCGTGGGCCAACATCCCGGCGCCCCCGGAGGACATCAAGAAACTGGTGCCGGCGGACACGAGTTCGACGCCCGCGCCCGCGAAGCCGCCGAAGCTCGTGGTCACGACCGTGCCGTCGGAGCTGATCGCGTTCGACGGCAAGCCGAACTGGCAGCCCCTTGGCAAGGGTGAGCTGGTCTACGTGACCAACACGGAGTCGAAGGTGGCGCGCGAGGTCGCGAGCGGCAAGATCTTCGTGCTCATCTCGGGCCGCTGGTTCACGGCGGCCTCGTTCGACGGGCCGTGGACGGTGGTGCGACCCGATCAGCTCCCGGCGGCGTTCAAGGACATCCCGCCCGCGTCCGCACTGGGCACGGCGCGCGTGTCGGTGGCGGGTACGCCCGAGGCCGAGGACGCGATGATGGACGCGTTCGTGCCGCAGACGGCGGCGATCGAGCGCAGCAAGGCGAAGCTCGAGGTGAAGTACGACGGTGATCCCAAGTTCAAGAAGATCGAGGGCACGGCGGTCTCGTACGCCACGAACACGCAGTCGCAGGTGCTCCTCGTCAATAACAAGTACTACGCCTGCGACAACGGCGTCTGGTACGTCTCCGACAAGGCCTCGGGACCGTGGGCGGTCGCGGACAAGATCCCGTCCGACGAGATCAAGAAGATCCCGCCGTCCGAGCCCGTCTACAACACCACGTACGTCACCGTGTACGAGTCCACGCCGGAAGTGGTCTACGTGGGGTACACGCCGGGCTACGTCAACTCGTACGGCTGGTACGGCACGCCCGTCTACGGCACGGGCTGGTACTACCCGCCCTACTGGGGCTCGGTCTACTACCCGTACGCGTACACGTACGGGTTCCACGTCGGCTACGCGCCCTACTACGGCTGGGGCATGGGATTCGCTTACAGCGCCGGCTTCATGATGATGGGCGCCGCGTTCTACGGCATGCACTACGGCTACTGGCACGGCGGCTACTACGGGGGGTACTACCACGGCTGCTACCCGCCGGGTGGCTACCGGCCCGGGGGCATCGGCGGTGTCGGCGGTGTTGGGGGTGTTGGGGGCGTGGGCGGAGTTGGTGGCGTCGGAGGTGTCGGCGGTGTGGGTGGCGTCGGCGGCGTCGGAGGAGTGGGTGGGGTCGGTGGTGTCGGCGGTGTCGGCGGGGCGGGTGGCGTCGGCGGCGCGGGCGGCGTCGGTGGGCCCGGCAAACCCGGCGGCGGCGCAGGCGCGTCGACGCGCCCTGCGAACAACAACCTCTACAACCAGGGCGCGAACCGTGACCGCAATGCCCCGAGCTCGATGCAACGCACCGCCGGCACGCAGAAGGCCGACCGCGTCGGCAAGGGCTCGAACAACATGTACGGCGACCGTAACGGCAACGTGTCGCGCCAGAATTCGAACGGCAGCTGGCAGTCGCGGAACAACGGGGGCTGGTCTTCCCCGTCGAACAACAGCAGCATGAACCGTGATTCGCAGGCGAGGTCGCGCGGCTCGAGCAATTCGTACAATCGGGGAGGAAGCTACGGCGGCTCGCGAGGCGGTGGGTCCCGCGGCGGCTCGCGCGGCGGCGGCGGCCGGCGGTAGGCGAGCGACGCGACGGTGCTGAGGCCGACGACGGGCGGGCCACGCGGGCTCCAGGTGGCGCTATGCCGGGCGGGCGCCGTCGCGCTCTGTCTCGCGGCCTGCTCCACCGCGCACGCCGCCGGCTCCGATGGCGCCGACTCCCAGGAGCTGGCGAAGAAGCTCTCGAATCCCATCTCCGACCTGGTGAGCGTGCCGTTCCAGTTCAACTGGGAGAACGGCGTCGGGCCGGACGATGGCCTGCGCACCGTGCTCAACATCCAGCCCGTGGTCCCGTTCCGGATCAGCGAGCGCTGGAACATGATCGAGCGCTGGATCATGCCGTACGTGACGCAGCCGGAGTACGTGAACGATGCGTCGGGCTTGAGCGACATCACGTTCTCGAGCTTCTTCTCCCCCAGCACCGGGAAGTCGCTGATCTGGGGCGTCGGCCCCGTCGTCACGCTGCCGATGACGAGCGATCCGGCGATCGGGAGTGGCCAGTGGTCCGCCGGACCCACGCTGGTCGCGGTGAAGATCTCGGGTCCCGTGCTCTACGGGCTGCTGTGGAACCAGCTGTGGTCGTATGCCACGGTGAGTGAGAAGTCCCGCATCGCGGTGAACCAGGGATTCTTCCAGCCGTTCGTCGCCGTCACCCGGCCCTCCGGCGTGACGTTCACGCTGCAGAGCGAAGCCATCGCGAACTGGAATGCGCCGAACGACGAAGACACGTGGACGATCCCGATCAACATGACCGTGAGCAAGGTCACGACGCTGGGGCCGTTCCCGTTCAGCGTCCTCGGCGGCGCCGGCGTGTACGTGGCCTCGCCGGACGGCGGCCCGGACTGGAAGCTGCGGACGGCGTTCACGTTGATCCTGCCGCACCGGAAGTGACCTAGCAGGGATTCTCCGCGCGGAGAATCTGGACCCTCGAATTCCCCTGCGCGCGGTCGTTGACCCCTCCACGCCGCTGCATTAGCGTGCGCGCGACTCCGGATACAGAAGAATACCGAGGACGCAGGACGCGCCTCTGACGAGAGCAGGATGCTTTGGGCTTCCTGTTTCGGGGGGCGTACGAGTCACCAAACGGCTTGGTGTTCGAAGCAACAGTCTGCTCGCGCTGAAGCCTTGCCCCCGCGCGCGGCCCGCGCGCTCCATGCGATCGCAGTGTCGCTCTCCCTGGCCTTCGCATGCGCCACGTCGGCCGTGGCCGCCCCCGCTCCCGCGAAGCCCTCGGGCTACGAGTTCAACGACTCGCACTTCCACCTCACGAACTACATCCAGGAAGGCATCACGCCGCAGCAGTTCCTGAAGATCATGGGCACGCGCGTGGGCCGCTCGACGCTGTTCGGCATCCCGCTCCAGCAGCAGTGGTCGTTCCGCAACTCGGGTGACGAGGCGCCGACCTACTACCTCGATTCGGATTCGCCGCTTTACTACTACTCGTTCACCGATGCGGCGATCGCGATGGCGTACCGGTCGTTGAGCAAGGCCGACCAGGCGCGCTTCGACCCGATGATCACCGGGTTCAACCCGGCCGACATGTACGCCGCCGACCACATCAAGCGGGTTCTGCTCACGTTCCCCGGCGTGTTCGAGGGCATCGGCGAGTTCACGATCCACAAGGAGTTCGTGTCCTCGAAGGTCTCCGGTGAGGTCGCGAGCCTCGCCGACCCTGCCCTGGACCGCATCCTCGACTTCGCCGCGGAATCCGGGCTCGCGGTGATCCTGCACAGCGACGTGGACCGACCGTTCGCGAAGCAGGGCAGCCCGCCCAAGTTCCTGTCGCAGATGAAGGAGTTGGTCGCCCGGCATCCGAAGACCACGATCATCTGGGCGCACACGGGGCTCGGCCGCGTCATCCAGCCGGTGCAGGACCACGTCGGCATGATCGAGTCGCTGATCGACGACCCCGCCTACGCGAACCTGTCGTTCGACATCTCGTGGGACGAGGTCGCGAAGTACGCGGTCTCGAGCCCCGAGGCGATCGCGGCCGCCGCGGCCATGCTCAATCGCCACCCGGAGCGCTTCCTGTTCGGCAGCGACACGGTGGCGCCGAAGGAGGCCGCCTCCTACTTCGCGGTCTACGACATGTGGAAACCGGTGTTCGATCGCGTCGACAAGGACGCACTGCAGAAGGTCCTGAAGGGCAACTACGAACGCATCTTCGACAAGGCAAGGAAGGATGTCCGTGTCTGGGAGCGGGCACACGCGGTGCAACACTGACCGAACGCTGCGTGCCGCCCGCCCCGAAACCAAGAGGACGACAATGACCAGATTCGCATGGCGGTCGGTGGTGCTCCCGCTGCTCGTGGCGGGTGGGCTCTTGATCGCGCCCGCCGTCCGGGCAGAGGGCGAGACGAAGGTCGACATCTACGGCTTCATCATGATGGACGCGGGCTACAACGATCAGGGCGTCGATCCCGACTGGTTCGACGTCCAGCGGCCGACGAAGCTGCCCACGGTGAAGGACGGCTTCGGGAAGGACGGCAGCACGTTCTTCAGCGCCCGGCAGACGCGGTTCGGCGTCAAGACCACCACGCCCACGGAGATGGGTGACCTGTTCACGCAGTTCGAATGGGAAATGTTCGGCGTCGGTGTGGACGCCGGCCAGACGACGATCCGGCTGCGGCACGCATACGGCCAGCTCGGCAAGTGGGGCGCCGGCCAGTACTGGAGCCCGTTCATGGACATCGACGTGTTCCCGAACACGCTCGAGTACTGGGGTCCGAACGGTATGGCGTTCTTCCGCAACGTGCAGCTGCGCTACATGCCGATCCAGGGCGACACGCGACTCACGTTCGCGCTCGAGCGTCCGGGTGCGAGCGCGGACGGTGGGAACTACGCGGACCACGTCGACTTGTCCGCCCTGAAGCCGTTGTTCCCGCTCCCCGACCTCTCCGCGGAGTACCGCAAGGCGATCAGCAAGGGCTACGTCGAGGCCGCTGGCATCGTCCGCCAGATCAAGTGGCAGGACACCAACCCCACCCCGACGGACGAATCGGGTGACGTCGTGGGCTGGGGTCTGAGCTTGAGCTCGAACCTCAAGTTCGGCGAGGACGTGCTGCGCCTTCAGGGTGTCTACGGCGAGGGCATCCAGAACTACTTCAACGACGCGCCCGTCGACGTGGCTCCCAAGAGCGCCACCGGCCCCCTCGAGGGCAAGGCGCTGCCGGTCACCGGCATCGTCGCGTTCCTCGACCACAAGTGGAATGCCAAGTTCACGAGTTCGGTCGGCTACTCGAGCGTGGACATCGACAACTCCGACGGCCAGGCGGACGACGCCTTCAAGGCCGGGCAGTATGCCCTTGCGAACCTGCTCTACACGCCGGTGCCGAACGTGATGATGGGCATCGAGGGCGGTTGGATCCACCGCGACAACAAGAAGGAAGGGCCCGGGATCGAGAACGTGGACCAGTACCATGTGCAGGTTTCGGCCAAGTACAACTTCGCGTTCTCGCCGGGTAGTCACTGATCGGGCCGGCCGCGCACACGTGGGGCCGCGGGCCCCGGGAGGTTTCGATGTCGGGGACAGGTGAGTTGGCGACGCGACCGCGGCTGGCGCGTTCCGCAATCGTGCTGATGCTGATGCTCTGCGCGCTCGCCCCGGTGGCGAGCGCGCAGAAGAAGTCCGCCGCCAAGCCGCCCGCGGCGACCACGGCGAGCACCGCGCCGAAGACGCGCACCGAGCACGACCTGCTCGGGGACAAGCAGGTGCCGTTCGACGCTTACTACGGCGTGCAGACGGCGCGCGCGCTCGAGAACTTCCAGCTCTCCGGCGTGCCCATCAACAATTATCCCGGCTACGTCGAGGCGTGGGCGATCGTGAAGCTGGCGGCCGCGCGCGCGAACACCGCTGTGGGCGCGATGAAGCCCGAGCGGCTGGCCATGATCGAGAAGGCGTGCCAGGCGGTGCGGGACGGCAAGTACCACGAGCAGTTCATGGTCGACTGGTATCAGGGCGGCGCCGGCACGTCGACGAACATGAACGCGAACGAGGTGCTCGCGAACGTGGGGCTCGAGCTGGGCGGGCACAAGAAGGGCGAGTACCAGTACCTCGAGCCGCACGACGACCTCAACATGTCGCAGTCGACGAACGACTCCTACCCCACCGCGATCAAGGTGGCGCTGATCCTGCGCAACGCCAAGTTGATCGAGGAGCTGCAGAAGCTGGCCGACGCGTTCCACGCCAAGGGGAACCAGTACCTCGAGGTCGTGAAGATGGGCCGCACCGAGCTGCAGGACGCGGTGCCGATGACCGTGGGCCAGGAGTTCCACGCGTTCGGATCTGCGCTCGAGAGCGAGATCCAGCTGCTCAAGGATGCGGAGAAGTCGCTGTACGGCGAGAACATGGGCGCCACGGCGATCGGCACCGGCATCAACGTGCCGAAGGGCTACGCCGAGAAGTGTGCCACCGAGCTGGCAAAGATCACGGGCAAGCCGATCGTGCTGGCGGATGACATCATCGCGGCGACCTGGGACCAGCAGGGCTTCGTCGTCTACTCGTCGGCGCTGAAGAGCACGGCGATCAAGCTGGCGAAGATCGCGAGCGACCTGATCCTGCTCGCGTCGGGACCGCGCGCCGGCCTCGCCGAGATCAACCTGCCGGCGATGCAGCCGGGCTCGTCGATCATGCCCGGCAAGGTGAACCCGGTGATGCCGGAGGTCATGGGGATCGTGGCGTTCCGGGTGATCGCGAACGACGTCGCGGTGTCGCTGGCGTCGCACAGCGGCCAGCTCCAGCTCAACGCCTACGAGCCCCTGAACGGCCTCGCGAACATCGAGTCCCAGCACCTGCTCTACACCACGTCGATGGCGCTGCGCACGAAGTGCGTGGACGGCATCACCGTCAACGAGAAGGTGCTCGAGCACTACATGGAGACCACCGTCGGCATCGTCACCGCCTTGAACCCCGTCCTCGGCTACGAGAAGGCGACGGAGCTGGCCGCCGAGGCGTACAAGAGCGGCAAGGGCATCCTCGAGGTGATCCGCGAGAAGAAGGTGCTGACCGAGGCGCAGATCAAGGACCTGCTCGACCCGATCAAACTGACGAATCTGGACAAGAGCAAATACCAGCGTTGAGACCGGACTTCCACAGGGGGTTGGCTGTCATGAGATCGCACAAGGTTCTGTTGGGGTTGTTGCTGAGCGTCCTGGTGCTGGCGAACTGCCAGACGGGCGCGGCACAGGGCAAGAAGCCGAAGGTCGTGATCCTCGCCACCGGCGGCACGATCGCCGGCTCGGCGGCGGCGTCGACGTCGGCCGGCTACCAGTCGGGCGCCGTCGCGGTGGATGCGCTGATCGCCGCGGTGCCGACGCTCAAGGACATCGCGGACGTGAGCGGCGAGCAGATCGCCAGCATCGGCAGCCAGGACATGAACGACGAGGTGTGGTTGAAGCTCGGCAAGCGCGTGAACGAGATCCTCGCCAAGCCGGACGTCGCTGGCGTGGCGATCACGCACGGCACCGACACGATGGAGGAGACGTCCTACTTCCTGAACCTCGTCGTGAAGAGCGACAAGCCGGTGGTGCTGACGGGCTCGATGCGGCCTTCCACCGCGATGAGCGCGGACGGCCCGCTCAACATCTACAACGCGGTCGCGATCGCGGCCGATCCCACGGCCCGCGGCCGGGGGTGCCTGGTCACGGTCGACGACGACATCCACTCCGGCCACGACATCGTCAAGACGCACACGACGGACGTGGGCACCATGGCGTCGGGTGAAGCGGGCCTGATCGGCGCCACGCTGTTCGGCAAGCAGACGTGGTACCGCAGGCCCGCCGCGGTGAACACGAAGGCAAGCGAGTTCAGCATCGACGGCGTGACCGCCCTCCCCCGCGTCGACATCATCTACGCGCACGCGAACATGTCGCCGGACATCATCGCGTCGGCGGTGGAGCACGGTGCCAAGGGGCTGGTGATCGCAGGCGTCGGCGACGGCAACATGACGGCTCCGGCCGTCGAGGCGATGAAAGCCGCGATCGCGAAGGGTGTGATCGTGGTCCGCTCGTCGCGGACGAACGGCGGCATCATCCGGCGCAACATCGAGCTCAACGACGACGAGATCGGCACGGTCGCCTCGATGGAGCTGAACCCGGCCAAGGCGCGCGTGCTGCTCCAGCTCGCGCTCCTAAAGACCAAGGACGCGAAGGCCATCCAGGGGTATTTCGACCGCTACTAGTCTTGCACCGTGACCGCCGTGGCCGCGGCGCCTCGACGGGCGCCGCGGCCTCGCGACCACTGGAGGCGTTGTGCCCAGCCCATCCAACACGTTGAGGGGTCTGCTTCGCAGGGGACTGACGACGATTCGTCGTACTGCCTCGATCTGGTGCCTGGGACTGTCGCTGCAAGTCTCGGCCGCAGGGGCCGCGTCGAGCGTCCCGCCGCCGGCGGGCGCCACGCCGGACAGCACGGCCGTACCCGGAGAGTCGGACGCCGACGGCGCGATCGAGGCGGCCGAGGCGAGCACGCCGCTTCCTCCTTACGACCAGAAGCTGATCAAATGGAATGACTACAAGGGCGAGTCTTACACGCTCCACTTCGGCTACAACGTGATGTACGACGTCGTCGGGTACAACCAGGACCCGAGCAGCGTCGCCCAGTGGGGCGATCTGAAAAGTCCCGATTCGAAGTTTCGCGACGTCCGCCTGCTCGCCTCCGGAAAGTTCCCCAAGTCCAAGCGCTACCTCGAATGGAAGGCCGGGTACATGTACGACGGCCTCAACGAGGAGTGGATATGGCGTGAGACCGGCATCATCGTCGCGGTCCCCGAAATCTTCGGGCATCTCTTCATCGGCCGCACGAAGCTCGGCGTTTCCATGATCAAGCACATGTCCGGAGCCTCGATCATGGGTCTCGAGCGCGCTCCGATCGAGGACATGACCATCCCGATCCAGAACGACGGCATCCGCTGGATGGGCTACCTGCCGAAGCAGCGCCTCGTGTGGAACCTCGGGTATTTCAACGAGACGCTCTTCAACAATGCGCTCTATCCGTTCATGGACCAGCAGTACGCGGCCCGTGTGGCCTTCCTGCCGCAACTTTCCGAAAGGAACGGGAAGGTTCTCCACCTCGCTGCGAATCTCAAGTACGGCAATCCCAGGGATGACAAGACCCAGCTCAAGGCCAGACCGCAGGCGAGCACGGCGCCCTATTTCCTCGACACCGGGGTCTTCCCCGCGGAGCACGAAAAGGTGATCGGTCCCGAGGTGTGGTACCGGGACAACTCGTGGCTGTTTGGAGGCGCGTATTACTTCGTGAAGACCGAGGCTTCCGCGGGGGATCATGAGTTCCAGGGCGGCGACCTGTGGGTGTCGTGGCTCATGACCGGCGAGGTGCGCAGGTACAACACCCGGGGCGCGCTGTTTGACTTCGTCTATCCGAAACATTCGGTCTTCAAAGGCGGGAAAGGAGCCTTCGAGGCGACCATCAACGCCACCTACACCGACGCCAACAGCGGGACGATCCAGGGTGGCAAGTTGTGGAGGGTGTCGCCGATGCTTGCTTGGTACCCCACCTATGAGTTCCGGTTCACGATCGGATACGGCTACGGCGTGCTGGACCGGTTCGGCACAAGCGGCGCGACACAATTCTTCCAGGCCCGAATCCAGGCAATGCTGTGACCGACTGGCCGGCCCCAAAGCCGCTTTCAGTCATGCGATTGACGAGTCCCCGCAGGTAGGAGGCAGAACGTGAAGACTGAACTGAGACGCTTCACTCGGCTGGCGGTGTTGGCGATGGCAACGGGCACCCTGGTCGCGGCGGGCGCAGCGATGAGCCCCGCGCTCGCGCAGAAGTCGTCGTCCAAGAAGGCGGCGCCCGCGGCGGCCGGCCCCGCGTACCAGGACGCCGTCAATGCGGCGTACGCCAAGTTCAAGGACCTCAAGGAAGGCAAGAACGCCGACTACATCCCGGCGCTGGCCGAGGTGGACCCGAACATCTACGGCGTCGCGCTCGTGACCACCGACGGCAAGGTGTACTCGACCGGCGACCTGACGTCGGAGGTCTCGATCCAGTCGATATCGAAGGTGTTCACGATGGCGCTCGTCATGCAGGAACAGGGCCCCGACGCCATCGCCAACAACATGGGCGTGGATGCCACGGGCCAGGTATTCAACTCGATCGTGGCCGTCGAGCAGTACAAGGGCAGCGAGATGAACGCGATGGTGAACCCGGGTGCGATCACGGCCACGAGCATGGTGAGCGGCAGCTCGCGCGAAGAGATCTGGAACAAGATCCTGGCGTACTACAGCGACTTCGCCGGCCGGCAGCTCGCGGTGAACCAGCCGGTGTTCAAGTCCGAGGCCGAGACGAACCAGCGCAACCAGGCGATCTCCATGCTCATGTTCGCCTACGGCCACATCAAGGAAGAGCCGCTGCGCGCCTGCGACATCTACACCGAGCAGTGCGCGGTGAACGTGAACGCGAAAGACCTGGCGATGATGGCCGCGACGCTGGCGAACGGTGGCAAGAACCCGGTCACCGGGAAGCAATGCATGAAGACCGAGAACGTGCCCAAGGTGCTCGCCGTCATGGCCACGGCAGGGCTCTACGACGACTCGGGAAAGTGGCTGTTCATGACCGGCCTGCCCGGCAAGAGCGGCGTCGGCGGCGGCGTCATCGCGGTGTCACCCGGCAAGTTCGGGATCGCGGTCATCTCGCCCCCGCTCGATGCGGCGGGCAACAGCGTCAAGGCGCAGAAGACGATCGCCGAGGTGTCGAACGCGGTCGGCGGCAATCCGCTCGCGCCGAAGCCGCGCTGAGAGGGCAACGCAACCTGAGTGATGGCGAGCAGTGCCTGGGGCCGGCCCGGATCGTGGCCGGCCCCAGATGCATCAGGTTCCCGGTTCGGTCGCGCCACATCGTGACGTGGTTCCATCTCGTGGAGGGCTGTCCATGAACCGAAGCTTGCAGAACATCGCGCGCTCGGCGTGCGCATTCGTGTTCGGGGTCGCTGGATCGTTGCTCTCCCCCGGCTTGTCGATGGCGCAGGACGACGCAGGCCCACCCCCGGTCGTCGACTCCACGCAGACTGCCCAAATGGAGAAGTACGAAAACCTCTACTCGGGCCAGTTCACGCCCGGGTCGGGATTCGACATCATCCGGACCAAGCGTGGAACGCTCAACATCAGCTTTTACGGCCTGTTCCGGTACATCAACCAGTTGCCGGCCCAGCAGAACTTCACCGACCATCTCGGGAGACCCCAGACCGCGAAGGCCCGCAACGACATCAACTGGCACCGCAGCATGGTGTGGCTGACGGGGTGGTTCTCCGACCCGAAGTTCCGATACAACATCACCGCGTGGTCGCTGGCGTCGACCGAGCAGACGCTGGTGTTCGGCAACCTCCGCTACCTGCTCTCGCAGAAGATGACGTTCGGTGTCGGCATCTCCCCCAACCTCACGAACCGTTCGCTCCAGGGCTCCTGGCCGTTCTGGGCCGGCAGCGACCGCCAGATGGCCGAGGAGTTCCTCCGGGGTGGCTTCGCGTCCGGCGCGTGGGTCACCGGCATGCCCCTCCCACGCGTCTTCTACACGGCCGCGGTCGATCGAAGCATCAGCCAGCTCGGGAACACCGTCGGAGACGACAACCGCGACATGGCATACAGCGCCAGCGTCTGGGCCCAGCCGACGACCGGCGAGTTCGGTCCCCGCGGTGGCTTCGGCGACCTCGAGCACCACAACGCGCTGGCGACGCAGTTCGGCATCTCCGGCTGCACCGCGCGTGAGGGCCGGTACGCTCCGGTCTCCACGGCCGCATCGAAAGCCACGCAGATCAAGCTTTCCGACGGCCTCAACCCGTTCGACGCTAACGCGCTCGCGAACGGCGTCACGGTCACCAAGCTCACCTACCAGAACCTGTCATTCGACGCCGGTGCGAAGTACAAGGGCTTCTCGCTTCAGGGCGAGTTCACGTATCGAAAGCTTTCAAGCTTCGAGGCCAATGGGCCGCTCCCGCTTCAGGAGATCCACGACCGTGCGTTCTTCGTCGAGGCCATGCACATGGTGGTCCCCGCGAGGCTGGGGATCTATGCCGTGGGCTCTTTCGTCTATGACCAGTTCCAGCGCCGACCCTACGAGCTCGGCGGCGGCGCCAGCCTCTACCCCTACGGGAATCGCCAGTGGCGGCTGAACCTTCACGTCATGCACGTGGACCGCTCCCCCGCCGGGTCGAACTTTGGCTACTACGCGGCCGGCATGACGGGCACGATCTTCTCGCTGGGGACGGACATCCTGCTGTGAGCCGAGCCTGACCATGGGCGGGAGGCGTACGAACGGGCGCTGGGTGCAGGCGGCGGTATGCACGCTCGTGCTGGCGCTCGTTGGCGCCAGTGCGGCATGGGGACAGTCGACTTCGAAGCCCGCCACGAAGAGCCCGGCCAAGCGCGCCACCCCCACCACGTCCGCTCAGCTCGCCGAGCAGAAGCGCCAGATCGAGGAGCAGAAACGGCGCATTTCCGAACAGCAGTCGCTGATCGAGACGCAGCGGGCCGCGATCGACTCGCTGGGCTTTGCGGCCGACAGCCAGGCGGTGCACGTCGCGGCGCAGGCCGCCCGCCTGTCCTCGCTCGATTCGCAGCTCGTCGACATGAAGAAGCGGCTCGAGATCCTCGAGAGCCAGGGCGGCTTCCCCGGCTGGGAAGACAAGCTCGAGGAGCGGATCAAGAAGGTCGAGGCGGCGACTCAAAAGTCGCCCGAGTTGCCGCCGGACGTGGTCTCGGCCGGCGATTTCCCGGGCTCGATCCGCATCCCCGGCTCCGACGCGGCGATCAAGTTCGGCGCCCGCATCCGCACGGCGGTCGTGCTGACGCTCGATCCGCTGGGGACCGATGACCGGTTTCTCACCAGCTCGATCCCGGTCGGGGTCCCGAGCACATCCGGCGACGCGCGGCGGACGAACATCACGGCGCGGGCGAGCCGCCTGAACATCGAGTTCCGCACCCCCGGCGGTCGCGAGGAGGTGCGTGCGTTCTTCGAGGGCGACTTCGCCGGCGCGGGCGACCAGTTCCGGCTGCGCCACGGCTACGCGCAGTATCGCGGATTCATCGTCGGCCAGACGTGGTCCACGTTCTCGGACCCCAACGTCAACATCGAGGACCTGGACTTCGAAGGCATCAGCTCGGAGAACGTCATCCGCCAGCCGCAGCTCCGGTACTGGTGGACGCACGGCGAGGGGCGGCGGTTCGCGATCGCGGTCGAGACGCCCCAGGTCTCGGTCACCGGCGGGACGGGCGTGAATCTGGTGCCGGACCTGATCCTGCGCGAGTACGTGGGACTCAAGGGCGGCGGGCACGTGCAGGTCGCGGCCGTGCTGCGCCAGATCCGTGCCCAAGCGGCCTCGGGCGCCGTCACGTCCACGTGGGGCGCGGGCGGCACGGTGAGCGGCGTGGTCGCGGTGCCGCTGCGCGGGCTCACCGACCGGTTCATGTACCAGGTGAACGCCGGCTGGGGGATCGCCCGGTACATCAACGACCTCAATCCCAACTCGCTCGGGACGACGAACGGCCAGGACGCCGTCTTCGACACGACGTCCAGCGAGCTGAAAGCGCTGCCCGTGCTGGGCTGGTACGTGGGATACGAACACCGCTGGAAGGAGTGGACACACCTGCAGACGATGAACCTTCGCTCCACCGTGCTGTGGAGCCGTGTCGCCGTCAACAACCCCGATTTCCAGCCGCCAGAGTCGTACAAGCGCACCGACCGCTTTGCCGTGAACATGGTGTTCTCGCCGTCCGGCCGGGTGGACGCGGGACTCGAGTACATCTACGGCATTCGCGAGAACTTCGACGGCCAGTCCGCGCACGCGAACCAGTTCCAGGTCGTGGGGCTGTTCCGGTTCTGAGCCCCTTCCCGGCGCGCGCGGAGTCCACGCTCAGGCGCGCCGGTCTGCCACGTCCGGCACCAGCGCCCGCACCTGGTCGATGCCCGCGGGCTTGATGAGGTGATGGTCGAAGCCGGCGTCGAGCGAGCGGCGCCGGTCCTCCGCCTGTCCCCAGCCGGTGAGCGCCACCAGCATGACGTCGCGCAGCGCGGGCCGCGCGCGGATCCGCCTCGCCACCTCGTAGCCATCCATGCCCGGCATGCCGATGTCGAGCAGGACCAGCGCCGGGTGGAAGCGCTCGACGCGGTCCAGCGCCGCGATGCCGTCGTGTACCACCTCGACCTCGGCGCCCGCGCGCTTGAGCACGAGCCCCATACTGTCGGCGGCGTCCTGGTTGTCGTCGACGACGAGGATCTTGAGCGACAGGCGGTTCCCGCCGTTGCTGGCCGGCTTCGCCGCTTCTGGGGCGGGCGCCTCGACGAGCGGCATTCGGAACGTGAACGTGCTGCCCTTCCCCAGGCCCTCGCTCGCCGCGCTGACGCTGCCGCCGTGCAACTGCACCAGGCTGCGGACGAGCGTGAGCCCGATCCCCAGCCCGCTCTGTCCGCCGCGGCCGTTGGCGGCCACCTGCGTGAACATGTCGAAGACGCGCTCGAGCATGTCGGTCGGGATCCCGACGCCGAAGTCGCGCACCTCGATCACGGCCTGGTCCTCGTCCCGGCGAACGGTGAGCCGCACCTCCTTCGCTCCGGCGCTGTACTTGGCTGCGTTGTTGAGCAGGTTGGAGATGACCTGCGTCAATCGCACGCGATCCGCGTCCACGTACAGCCTCTCGACCGGCAGCTCGAGCGCGAGACTCAGCCCCGCGCGGCGGATCCGGGGCTCGCTCGTCTCGAGCGCGCTCCGGATCGCCTCCGTGAGTTCGAGGCGTTCGCGGCGCAGTTCGATCTTGCCGCGCGTGATCCGCGACACCTCCATCAAGTCGTCCACGAGCCGGACCATGTGACCGACCTGCCGCTCGAGGACCCCGCGCACGCGCTCCACCGCGGGATCCGGCCGGTCCGCATGCTCGAGCAGCGCGAGCGCGCTGCGGATCGGCGCCAGGGGGTTGCGCAGTTCGTGTGCGAGCGTGGCGAGGAACTCGTCCTTCCGGCGGTCGGCCTCGCGCAGTTCGTACTCGGTCCGCTTCTGCGCCGAGATGTCGCGGGCCACCTTGGAGGCGCCGATGACACGGCCCGAGGCATCGTGGATGGGCGAGATCGTGAGCGAGGCGTCGAAGCGCCGGCCGTCCTTGGTCATGCGCACGGTCTCGAAGTGGATCACGCGCTCGCCGCGCAGGATCCGGGACAGGATCGTCCGCTCCTCCTCCTGTCGTTCGGGCGGGATCAGCATCGTGATCGACTGCCCCACCGCTTCGGCGGCGCTGTAGCCGAAGAGTCGCTCCGCCGCCTTGTTCCAGGTGAGAATGATGCCCTCGGTTGTCTTGCCCACGATCGCATCGTCGGACGACTCGACGATGGCCGCGAGCAGCGTCTGCAACGCGAGCCGGTCACGCAGCTCGCGCTGGCGCCAACGGGCGCGCAGCGCCGCGCGCACGGCGCTCACGAGGCTTGCCACCCGAACCGGGCGCTCGAACAGGGTGACGTTCCCGAGCCGCTGGACCGCCGCGGCCGCGTTCACGGAGTCCGGGCCCGGACCGGTGAGCAGCAGGATCGGCAGGTCGGACCACGATGGCTGGCGCCCGAGCACGTCGGCGAGCGCCTGGGTGAACGAGAAGCTGAGCGCCTCCTCGCCGAGCAGGAGCGAGCCGATGCCGGACTCCACCTCGCGGCACAGCGTGGCCGCACTGGTGCAGATCACGGTATCGATACCGGCGCGGATCAGGATCGAGCGGGCGGCGGCGGAGTCCCGGCCCGCGGGCGCGAAGATCAGCACCCGCTGGTCATCGGGGGCTCGAGCGGGAAGGTGCATCTCGAACTCGCTCCCGGCCTGTGGACCGCCCCCAAGCGGTGTTCGGCAGCGACGGCACCACGAGCAAGGGCCGTCACCCAGCTGGGGCGCATTCTATCGAACCCGGGCCGCGGTTGCGAACGCTGAAATCACGGGACGGTTGCCACCGGCTGGCAGGCAAGCCGGCGGCCGCGTTGCGGCTGGCGGGAATGCGCGCGGCGGCGCCCAGCGCCAAACGCGAACCGCCGCGGACTCGAACGGTGTCCGCGGCGGTTGGGGCTGCCGGTCGCTTACCTGAACGAGTAGCTGATCCCCGCCTCCAACTCGCCGGCGTCGTACCAGTTCGAGGAGTACGAGTAGCAGTAGCCGAACGGGTCACACCACATCCCGCTGCTGGTCTCGAGGTTCGTCGAGGTCACGCGCCAGCGGCCCTCGAACCGCGTGGCGATCTTCTCGTTCATGGCGACGCGCACGCCCAGCCCGAAGTTGAAATTGAACAGTGAGTTGCCGTCCGGCTGGGCCGATCCTTTGAGGAAGTCGGTGTCGATGTTCGGGTGCGTCACCGACCAGCCGAACCCGATGACGCCGAACGGCGTCACCTTGGGGTTGCCCGTGGGCTCGTAGCCGATGAAGTTGATGTCGTAGTTGTCGATATCGAGCCGGCCGAACGTCGACCGCGTCTGGCCGGCCAGCGGCTGCTTGATTTTCAAGTCCGAGCCGGTGCGCGTGTAGGCGAACTCCAGCGCGCCGCGCCGGTTGATCGCGGTGAGCCGCCCGCCCCAGGCGAACGAGTTCGTGAGCTCGACGCCGCTCGTGCCCGTGCCCGCGTTGTCGTACGGGTAGGTATCGAAGAGGTCGCTGGCGATGTAGTAACCAGCGAACGGCGTGATGTCCCATTTGACCTGCGCGCTCGCAGTGGAGGCGCACACGACGGCCGCGGCGAGCGTGGCGGCCAGCACGACCCCTGCCGACTTCAAGTGACGCATGGATCCCCCTTCGGATGGACCTTCCAGCGTGCGCCGGACCCGCCAGCAGCGGGCTCGGGCCGGTGTCAGCCACGTCGATTCAAGCTCGGCACGCTACGGCCGGCCCTCGCCCGTGTCAACGATTGGCGCGCTCGTTGGCGCGTGACGACGCGGGGTTGCCTACGCACCGAGCGTGACGCAATATCGCGCGCGCTCCCTCATGGCGAACGATGCGGGCTCCCGCCCGCCTGCTTCGGGCGCGACCCCTGTGCCGGGGCAGGGTCGCGTGACACTCACCCGGCTTCACGGCAAAGAGAGGAAACTCATGAAGCTCAGTCCGTCCGCCCGGCTCACAGCCGCGGCACTCGCCGTGGCTGCACTGACCTCGTGCGCCGCGAGCACGCAGCTCACATCCTCGTGGGCCGATCCGGCCGCCGCGGGCCGCAGCTACAAGAAGATCGTCGTCGTCGGTGTGACGGACAAGGCCCCGATCCGCCGCGAGTACGAAGATGCGTTCAGCCGCGAACTCGCCGCTCGCGGCGTCCAGGCCACGCCGAGCTACAACTTCGGCGGCCCCGACAGCAAGCTCGACAAGGACGCCGCGATGGCCAAGCTGCAGGAGCTCGGCGCGGACGCCGTGCTGGTGACGCGGCTCGTCGACAAGGAAACGGTCAACACGTACTACCCGCCGAGCTACTCCTCGGTGGCCGCCCCGTCGCCCTACTACGGGGGCTGGTACGGCTACTACTCGATGGGATACAGCTACATGACGTCGCCCGGGTACGTGGAGGAGAACAAGGTCTTCCGCATCGAGACCAACCTCTACGACGTGAACGGTGACAAGCTCATCTGGTCCGGGCTCACCGAGACCACGCTCATGAGCGGCGACGCGCCGGACTCGGAGATCGCGCCGATGATCGCGACGCTCTCGTACGACATGGAGAAGCACAAGGTGCTGCCTCCGTACGCCAAGAAGAAGAAGTAGCTGAAGCTGGCCCGTTGACACGCGGCGGCCGAGCCCGGTGGGGCTCGGCCGCCGCCGCGTTCAGTGCGCTTTCTTCGCCAGGAACAGGCCCGCCGAGAGGATCAACAGCGCGACCGGCAGCACCAGTGCCGTCCACTCGGGCTGGTGCCCGGCGGCGACCAGCGATTCGACGCTGGCGACGACCAGCGCCACCAGGATCGCCTCCCAGATGAGGAACTTGAGCTCGGAGAGGCTCTTGACGCGCATCCATGTCGGGATCTGCTCCAGCGCCTGGGCGTCGCGGTGGGCGACGAACAGCTCGAGCACGCCGATCGAGAACACGAGGAACACCAGCGCCAGCAGGAAGGTGTCGATCGAGCGGGCGATATAGAGCCCGGGCGAGTCCTCGCCGCTCCAGGGTGGTCCGTGAAGGATCAGCCGGTAGCCTTCGAACCCGCGGATCGCGCCGAGCACGACGAACGCGATCGCGTGCAGCGCGCCGAAGAAGGCGATGATCACCGCAAGCCAGCGCAGCTTGAGCAGCCAGTTCACCATGCGGCCTCCGTGAGCGTGAACGTTTCGGCGACAAGACCCAAAAACCGAGGATGGCAGTCCGCGGCGCGAGCCGTCCACCCGCGGCCCTTGGTGTGGGGCTGCGTGAACGGCCCGCCGCCCCTTGCCACGCCGGAAGGCAGGGCCTACGGTCCGCGGCCTCCGGGACCCTCGGTCCCGACTGCGAGCCCTTTGGTGGAGACCGCGTGAACGATCGAGCCGTGGAGCCGAAACCCTCCGGATTCTCGCTGCTCGACGACCCGCTGCTGAGACTCCAGCGCCGACTCCGGCTCGCCCCCCCGAACGGCTTCGGCGCGGTGCGGCGCGCGGTCTTCGTCGCCCTGTTGTGCTGGCTGCCGGTGGTGGGCTGGGCGGTCGCGAGCGGACAGGCCGGCGTCTCGGATTTGCGGGGCGCGCTCATCAACCACCTCGGGCTCCACGTCCGCTGCCTGCTGGCGATCCCGCTCATGATCCTCTCCGGCCCGCTCGCGGATCGGATCCTCAGGCTCGTCGTGGCGGGCTTCCCGGCTGCGGGGCTCGTACGCGAGGAGGATGAAGACCGCTACGCGGCCGCCGTCCGCTCGATCGAGCGGTTGCGCGACTCGATGATCGCGTGGGCGGCGATCATCGCGCTCGCGATCCTGGTCACGGTCTCGACGAACCGGGGTCTCACGGCCGAGGAGCTGGAGGCGATCGGCTGGGGTGCGAACGTCGGGAAGCTCGACTTCGGTGCGACGTGGGTGCTGTACGTCGTGCGCCCCTTGTTCATGCTGCTGGAGCTGGCCTGGCTCTGGCGCCTGGTCCTGACCGGCCTTCTCTACCGGCGCCTGGCGAAGCTCGACCTGCGCTTGATCCCGTCGCATCCCGACCGCGTGGGCGGGTTGGGGTTCATCGAGCTCACCTCCGGCGCGTTCTCGCTCGTCGTGCTCGCCACCTCCTGTGTCGCGTGCTCGTCGGCCGCCCAGCAGATCCTGCTCCACGGCGTTCCCCTGGACGCGATGAAGGTGCAGCTCGGCGGCCTCGTCGTGCTGCTCGTCGGCTTGTACCTCGCACCGCTCATGGTGTTCGGCGGCCCGCTGCGGCGCATCCGGATCCGCGGCCGGCTCCAGTACGGCGTGCTCGCCGGCCGGCACGTCGGCGGACTGCACGCGCGCTGGATCGAGGGCCGCGAGGTCAAGGACGACGCAGTGCTGAGCGCGCCGGAGATCGGGCCCGCCGCCGACGTCGCGACGCTCTACAGCCTCGCCACCAGCATGCGGGCGTTCCCCGTCGGCCTGCGCTCGCTCATGGGCGTGCTGTTGCCGGCCGCAGCGCCGGTGCTCGTCGTGGCCACGCTCGAGGTGCCGCTCCAGGAGATCCTGGTCAAGGTCCTGGGGATGCTACGCTGATCCGCGCCGCGGACGAGCGGCGCCATCCAAGGGGAGGCCGTGCAGATGTCGGGCAGAACGTGGACGTTCCTGTTGTTGTTCCTGGCCGGAGAGGTCGTCGGCGTCGGCATCGGTGAGTGGTACTTCCACCTGTTCCTCAAGGCCGTGCCGCCGGTGGCCCTGAGCCAGTTCAACACGCAGGCCGCCCGCATCGCCTACTGGCTCTACGGTGCGGGCGTCGGTGTCGGCTTCTTTCTCTGGGCCTGGCTCGGCATCGCCGTGAACAGCCTGTCGCGGATGGGAAACAAGTCCGACGAAAAGAGCTGAGCGTCGCGTCATGACCTCCGTGAGCATCCGCCCGTGAGCCTGGCCCAGCTGATCCCGATCCTGCTGCAGATCAGCATCAGCGCCGTCGTTCTCGCACTGGGCATGCGTACGGCGCCCGGCGACGCCACGCACCTCCTGCGCCGGCCGGCCCAGCTCGTGCGATCGCTGCTCGCGATGCTCGTCGTCATGCCGCTGTTCGTGGTCGCCGCCGCCGCGGTGTTCGACCTGCGCCCGGACGTGGAGATCGCGCTGCTGCTGCTCGCGGTCTCGCCGGTGCCGCCGGTGCTCCCCGGCAAGCAGACCAAGGCAGGCGGCGACTTCTCGTACGCCATCAGCCTGCTCGCGACGAGCGCCACGGTCGCGATCGTCACCGCGCCCCTGACCGTGCAGGGCGTCGCCGCCGCGTTCGGCCGGATCGTGCAGGTGCCGATCCCGGTCGTCGGGCTCACGATCGCCAAGACGGTGTTCGCGCCGCTCCTGCTCGGCGTCGCGCTCCGGCGCTGGCTCCCCCGTTTCGCGAGTCGTGCCGCGGCGCCGCTCTCGGTCGGGGGCCTGATCCTCCTCGTGCTCGTCTTCATCCCCATGATCGCGGCGTCCTGGCACGCGATCGTCGCCCAGGCCACGGACCGCTCGGTCCTGGCGATCGCGGCGTTCATCGTGACCGGCCTCGGCGTGGGCCATGTGCTCGGCGGCCCCGACGAGGACGACCGCACCGTGCTGGGGTTGTCCACGGCCTGCCGGCATCCGGGCGTGGCGCTGGCGATCGCCGGCGCCGCCCTGCCCGAACAGCGAGTGGTCACGGCCGTGGTGCTGCTCTCGCTGCTCGTGGGCGCCCTCGTGACCGGCCCTTACGTCAAGTGGCGGAAGCGCGCGGTGGCGTCCGCCGCAGCGGCTCCCGTTCGCTGACCTGGAGATCCCCCCGATGCCCCGCGCCTCACGTGCGGCAACAATCGGCTTCGCCCTCGTCGCGGGCATGAGCCTGGCCACCGGCTGCTCGCCGCGCTCGACGGGCACGCCTACCTCCGCCTCCGCCCCGGCGCTCGCATCGTGGAACGACGGTGCCGCCAAGTCCGCGATCCAGCGCTTCGTCGCCAACGTGACGACGCTCGGCGGCCCGGGCTACGTGCCCGTGGCCGAGCGCATCGCGGTGTTCGACAACGATGGCACGCTGTGGGCGGAGCAGCCGATCTACTTCCAGCTCCAGTTCGCGCTGGACCGGGTGAAAGCCCTGGCGCCGCAGCATCCCGAGTGGCGGACGAAGGAGCCGTTCAATCACCTGCTCGCCGGCGACATGAAGGCGTTCATGGCCGGCGGCGAGCACGCGCTGGCGGCGGTGATCGCGGCGTCGCACTCGGGGCTCACGACCGACGAGTTCACGGCCGTGGTGAAAGACTGGCTGCGCACCGCGCGCCATCCGAAGACCGGCCGGCCGTACACGTCGATGGTGTACACGCCCATGCTCGAGCTGCTCGACTACCTGCGCGCGAACGGCTTCAAGACGTACATCGTCTCGGGTGGCGGCGTGGAGTTCATGCGCGCGTTCGCCGACAGTGTCTACGGCATCCCGCCCGAGCAGGTCATCGGCTCCGAGGGGAAGCTCCAGTTCGAGCTGCGCGACGGCAAGCCGGTGCTGCTGAAGCTCCCGGAGGTCCAGTTCGTGGACGACGGCCCCGGCAAGCCGGCGGGGATCCAGGCCAGCATCGGCCGCCGCCCCACCGCCGCGTTCGGCAACTCCGACGGCGACCAGCAGATGCTGGAGTGGACCTGGGCGGGTCCCGGCGACCGGCTCGCGCTGCTCGTCCACCACACGGATGGCGACCGCGAGTGGGCCTACGACCGCGACTCGCCCATCGGCCGGCTCGACAAGGCCCTCGACGAGGCGCAGAAGGCCGGCTGGACGGTCGTGGACATGAAGGCGGACTGGAAGCAGGTGTTCGCCCGGCAGTGACGCCATGGGACAGCCGGGGCCGCGTTCGAAACTATCCCGTTGACGCCATACCAACTGGTCGGTACGTTCAGCGCATGCCCGCTCCTGACGCCCCTTCCACGTCGGTCACGCCTCCCGCCGACTCCCGCACCAGGCTGCTAGAAGCCGCGCTGCGCGTGATCCGCGAGAAGGGCTACAGCGCCACCCGCCTCGACGATATCTGCGAGGCCGCTGGCCTGAGCAAGGGGAGCCTCTTCCACCACTTCGAGAGCAAGGAGCAGTTGGCCGTCGAGGCGGCCGCCTACTGGTCGGCCACGACCGGGGCCCTGTTCAAGGCGGCTCCCTACCACGCTCTCCCCGACCCGCGCGACCGCGTGCTGGGCTACGTCGAGTTCCGCAAGGCGATCCTGCGCCGCGCCGTGCCGGAGTTCACCTGCCTCGTCGGCACCATGGTGCAGGAGGCGTACGCCTCGAACCCCGCCATCCGCGAGGCCTGCGAGCGCAGCATCAGCGGCCACGCCGACGAGGTGGCGAAGGACATCGCGCTCGCGAAACAGCGCCACGCGCCGCACGCGACCTGGACCACGGAGAGCCTCGCGATCTTCACCCAGGCCGTGCTGCAGGGGGCGTTCGTCCTGGCGAAAGCCCGCAACGGATCGGCCGTCGCCGAGGAGTGCGTGGATCACCTCCACCGCTATCTCGAGCTGTTGTTCCCACCACCCCGCACCCCGGAGGAGCCCATGCTCACCACGAAGGCGAAGGGCACATTCATCTGGTACGAGCTCTCGACCACGGACGGCAAGGCGGCGGAGAAGTTCTACGCCGGCGTGCTCGGCTGGAAATCGAAGGACATGAGCGGGCCCGGCGGCACGTACACGATCGTGTCCGCGGGCCCGGCGGACGTGGGCGGCATCTGGACCATGCCGCGCGAGATGGCCGCCTCGGGCGCGCCGTCGACGTGGCTCGCGTACATCGGTGTGGACGACGTGGACGCGTTCACGAAGCGCGTGAAGGCCGCGGGTGGCGCGGTGAAGCGCGCGCCCGAGGACATCCCGGGGATCGGGCGCTTCGCGGTGGTGACCGATCCGCAGGGCGCGCCGTTCATGCTCATGACGCCCGTGAGCGCGGAACCCCGTCCCGCCGTTCCGCCGGACACCGCCGGGCACGTGGCTTGGCGCGAGCTGCACGCCGGCGACGGCGCGGCCGCGTTCAAGTTCTACTCGGAGTTCTTCGGCTGGACGAAGGGCGACGCGCTCGACATGGGACCGATCGGCGTCTACCAGACGTTCTTCGTGGACGACGCCCCCATGGGCGGCATGCTGACGAAGATGCCGCAGGCGCCGGTGCCGTTCTGGCTCGTCTACTTCCACGTGGCGGCGCTGGACGCCGCGATCGAGCGCGTGAAAGCAGGCGGCGGCCGGCTCGTGGACGGTCCGATGCAGGTGCCGATGGGACGCTGGGTCGCCCAATGTGAAGACCCACAGGGCGCGAGGTTCGCGATGCTGGCGCCCAAGCGCTGAGACCTGGCCGGTCTCTCGCGGCGCGGGCGCCGATCCCCAGGGATCCGGCGCCCGCGCCGTTCGCGTGCCCGCGGCCGGGGGCTTGACGGCACAAGAGAACTAGAACTAGGTTCTAAATATGCCTTCGTCCCCCACCCGTGCGCACGCTCGTCGTCCGGCCGCCACGGCCCGCTGGCGCTGCGCGCCGCCGATCCAGGCCCGCAGCCGCGAAACGGTGGACCGGTTCGCGCTCGCCGCCGAGGCGCTGCTGCGCACGCGTTCATTCGAGGAGATCGGCGTCCAGGACATCGTCCGCCACGCCGGCCGGCCGATCGGCTCGTTCTACGCGCGTTTCGCCAGCAAGGAGGCGCTGCTGCCGCTCCTCTACCAGCGCTACCACGACGGCCTGGAGACGTTGGTCGCCGCCCGGCTCGCGCGCGTGCCGTGGACGAAGCTGGACTTCGTCCGCACCGTCGAAGCGTTCGTGGAGTTCGTGATCGGCATCTACAGCGAGCGCCCATGGTTGATCCGGGCGCTCGCGCTGTTCGCCCGCTCCCGGCCCGAGGCGCTGCCTCAGGACCTCGTGGAGCAACGCCGCGCCGTCTACGAGCCGGTGAACGCCGTGCTGCTCCGACATCGCGCGCGCTTCGCCCACCCCGACCCCGAGGCCGCGGTGCGCTTCACCGTCTTCTTCGCACTGTCGGTGGCGCGCGAGAAGCTGCTGTTCGCCGAGGCGCCGCAGTCGCGCCTCACCCCGATGCGACGCGCCGCCCTGCGCGACGAGCTGGTGCGCGTCGTCCACGCCTACCTCACCACCGAGGCTCCGTGATGAAGCGTCTTCCATTCGGCTGGGTCCCCGCCGTGTCGCTCCTGCTGCTCGGCTCGCCCACGCTCGCCGCGCCGGCGCCGGCCGCCGACAGCGCGCTCGATCTCCAGCCGCGGACGCTCGAGAGCCGCCAGGGGCGGATCGAGGCCGAGAGCGGCCGGCTGATGGTGCCAGAGAACCGGGCGGTCGCCTCGTCGCGCCGCATCCCGGTGCGCTTCCTCCGTCTCAAGTCGACCGCGTCGCGTCCCGGCGCGCCGCTCTTCTACCTCGCCGGCGGCCCCGGCGACCGCGGGGTGTCCGAGCGCAAGGAGTCGCTCGACTTCTGGGCGCCCTACCTCGCGGTGTGCGACGTCGTGCTCATCGACCAGCGCGGCGTGGGCGACCGCGACCTGACGTGGCAATGGGATGGCCCGCTGCCGCTGGCGTTCTTCGTCGACGCCGACTCGGCGCGCCGGCACGAGGTCGAGGTCGATCGCCGCGCGCTCGCCGCGATCCGCGCCCGCGGCGTCGACCTCGCCGGCTATACGACCGCGGCGAGCGCCACGGATCTCGACGAGCTGCGAGCCGCGTTGCGGCTGGAGAAGATCTCGTTGCTGGCGTTCTCGTACGGCACGCACCTCGCGTGCGCCTACCTCCGCCGCTACAGCGACCACGTCGAGAACGCGGTGATGTTCGGCCTCGAGGGCCCCGACCAGACGTACAAGCTGCCGTGGGCGATGGACACGCAGTTCCGGAAGCTCGCGCTGCTGGCCGCGGCGGAGCCCAGGATCGCGAAGCAGGTCCCGGACCTGGTCGCGCTCTATGACCGCGTTGTGACAAAGCTCGCGAAGACGCCGATGCTGGTGCCCGTGCCGCTGCCCGACGGCAAGGGGACGGTGCAGGTGCCCGTGGGCCCGTTCGGCCTGCGCTTCATCATGCGCATCGACATGGGCGACGCCACCGACCTGCCCGTGTTCCCGCGGCTCCTCTGGAGCATCGACCAGGGCGACCCGTCCGTGCTGGCGTGGTTCATCCGCAAGCGCGCCGGCGCGGCGCTCGGCTTCTCCGGCATGAACCACGTGATGGATGCCGCCTCGGGCGCGACGAAGGGCCGGCTGGCGCTCATCGCGTCGCAGGCGGCCACGAGCCGGTTCGCCGACGTGGTGAACTTCGGCGACGAGCCCGACCCCGCGATGCCGGACCTGGGCGACGAGTTCCGTTCGCCCGTGGTGACGAGCGCCCGAATGCTGCTTCTCTCCGGCAGCCTCGACTTCAACACCCCGCCCTACCAGAGCGAGGAGTTCCGCTGGGGCGCCCCGAACGCCACCCACCTCGTGGTCGAGAACGCCGGCCACGAGCAGATCTTCTTCCAGAACGACACCGTCGGGCCGGTCGTGCGCGACTTTCTCATGGGCCGCGACGTGCGGGACCGCAGGGTCACCTTTCACCCGCTCCGTTTCGTGCCGCTCACGGGCACGGACGCGAACGTCACGCATCCGTCCGTGACGCGGTAGACTGCGGCAGTCGTGCGCCCGGGCGTCGCGCGCGGAGGTTTTCGCATGGGCACCGCCCGCCGGCACACCTCACGTTTCTTTCTTCATCTGCCCTGGATCAGTCTGGCGCTCGCGGGCTGCCAGTCGGACAACGGGACGGCGCCGGGCCCCGCGCCCGCGACCACCACGTTCCGCGCGCTCGGCGATCTCCCGGGTGGTGACTTCCACAGCGAGGCGCTCGCGCTCTCCGACGACGGTCACGTCGTCGTGGGCCGCAGCAGCTCCGCTCGCTTTGCCGAGGAGGGCTTCGTCTGGGCCGGCGCCGACACGCTCACGCCGCTGCTCGGCGCCGGCGGTGTCCCCACGGCGAGCGAACCCCGCGCGCTGACCGCCACCGGTGACGTGGTCGCGGGCAAGATCGGGATCGCGGGCGGGTCGTTCGAGGCGGCGCGATGGACCGCAGCCACGGGCTGGTTGGGCGTGGGCGACATCGCCGGCGGCACGCTCATCAGCCAGGCGCTCGGCATCTCGGCGAGCGGTTCGGTGCTCGTGGGCTGGGGCAGCTCGGACGCCGGCTTCGAGTCCGTGCGGTGGACGGCAGGTACACCGGTCGCGATGGGCGATCTCCCCGGCGGCGTCTTCAACAGCGCGGCCGCGCAGGTCTCGGCCGACGGCGGGACGATCGCGGGCACCGGCGGCTCGGGCTCGGGTCCCGAGGCGTACGTGTGGACGCAGGCGGGCGGGATGGTGGGCCTCGGGGACCTCGCGCTCGGGGTGTTCGAGAGCGAGGCGTTCGGCATGAACGGCGCCGGGACCGTGATCGTCGGCGAGGGCACGTCGGCCGCCGGCGTCGAGGCGTTCCGGTGGACGGCCGCGGGCGGCATGCAGGGATTGGGCGATCTCCCGGGCGGGGACGTCCACAGCACGGCGTTCGACGTGAGCGGCGATGGCGCGGTCGTGGTCGGTTTCGCGACCACCGGCGCGGGCAGCGAGGCGTTCATCTGGGACGCGGCGCACGGCATGAGGAGCTTGAAAGAGTTGCTGGTCGCAGCCGGTGTCACTTCTCTCACCGGCTGGACGCTCACCGAGGCCACCGGCATCTCCGCCGACGGCCACACCGTGATCGGCAACGGCTTGAACCCGAGCGGGCAGGCCGAGGGCTGGATCGCGCGATTGCCCTAGAGCCGCCCGCCGGGCGTCATTTCGGCGTCGCGGTGATCTCGTCGGCGAGCGCCGTCATGCCGTAGATGTGGCGCAGCGATTCGATGATGGCGCGCGAGTCTACTGAGACGCACCGTGCTTGCTTGTCCGTATAGCCGAACTCCCAGGCGAAGCTCTGGATGTTGCCGTCGAAGACCAGCCCCACGTAGTGCCCGTCGCGATCGAGCACCGGGCTTCCCGAGTTGCCGCCGATGATGTCGTTCGTGCTCGCGAAGTTGAACGGCGTCGCGAGGTCGAACGACTTCTCCACGCCGCGGATGCGCTCCGGGAGGTCGTAGGGAGGCTTGAGGTCGAACGACTGGGCGCGATCGTAAAGACCGTAAAAGCGCGTCTGCCACGGCACCCGCGTGCCCAGCTCCTGGTAGCCCGCCGCCCTGCCGTACGAGAGCCGCAGCGTGCCGGTGGCATCGGGGTACGTGTTGCGGCCGTCCAGAGTGAACACGGCCTTCGCGAGCTTCGTGCCCTCGAGCGTCTCCACGCTCTCGACGTTGTCCTCGTACCACTTCCGCTCCTCGCGGTAGGCCGCGTCGGTGCGGCGGGCGAACGCGATCACCGGGTCGGTCGAGGCCTCGACGGCGGCGCGACCGCCCTCGAGCAGTGCCTTGCGCCCGGGCACGTCGCCGAGCTTGCTGGTCGCGAGCTCGCGCGCCACGTCGCTCGGGCTCCTGCCGTCCAGCGCCGCCTTCACCCACGGGTCCGCGGCGCCGAGCGAGTCGAGGCAGAGCTGCAGCCTCGCCGCGATCACCGCCTCCTCCATCGCCGGGTAGATCGGCGCCGGCGACAGCAGCTGGAAGCGCTGCGACGTCAGGTTGGCCTCGCGGTACTCCTTGAAGCGCTGCTCGTTGGGCTTCTCCACCTCGGCGGTCAGGCGCACGAGCCCGTTGCCGAGGTCCAGCAGCCGCGACACGCGAGTGAGGTCGTGGTAGAGACGCGCCCTGCCGCGGGTGCGTTCCACCTTCGCCGCGGCCGCGATCCGGTCCCAGGCGCCGCCGGCGCTGGCGGCGAGCTTGGGATCGGCGCCGACACGGCCGCGCAGCTTCTGCTCGGCCGCGCGCTTCTCCGTGATGAACGCGGGATCGCGGAGCAGCTCGAGGAAGCCGCGCTCGCGCTTCAGGTTGTTCTCGAGCCCGCGCAGGCCGCTGCTCGCCTGGCGGGCGGCCTCGGGGCTCGTCGCCCCGTACGCGCGCAGCGCGGCCACCCGCCGCTCCTGGAGCAGGATGCGGAGCGGCCGTTCGAGGTCGCGCTCGTACTCGTACTGGGCGATCGTCCGCCGGCGGTTCGTGCGCCCCGGATGCCCCGCCACGAACACGAGGTCGTTCTCCCGGCAGCCGTCCGGGCTCCACGTGATCCAGTGCTGCGGGCGGAGCGGCTGGCCGTTCTCGTAGACGCGGAAGAACGCGTAGTCGAGGTTGTAGCGGGGGAACGTGAAGTTGTCGGGGTCGCCGCCGAAGAACGCGATCTGCTCCTCGGGCGCGCACACGAGCCGGATGTCTTTGTAGGTCTTGTACCCGTAGAGCCAGCACTCCCCGCCCTGGTAGAGCTCCACGGTCTCCGTCTTCAGGCCCGACTTCTTCGTCGCCTCCTGCTCGAGCTTCGCCAGCGCCGCCTTCCGCTGCCCGTTCTGCGCCGCCACGCTCGCCTTGGGGTCGATCGCGGCGTTCACGGCCGCGGTGACGTTCTCCGTGGACCACAGGACCTTCAACTCCAGGTCCGGGCACGGCTTCTCCTCGGCGCGCGTCATGGCGTAGAAGCCGTCGTGCTGGTAGTCGTGCGCGGCCGACGACATCTTCTGCAGCTGTCCCAGCGCCACGTGATGGTTCGTGATGACCAGGCCGTCCGCGGACACGAACGCGCCCGAGCCGCCGCCGAAGTTCACACACGCGTGCTCGACGTGGTCCAGCCATTCGTGCGTGGGCGTGAACCCGTACTCCTTCTGCAGGCGCTCGAGCGGCGGGTTGTCGAACGTCCACATGCCCTCGTCGGCACGGGCGGGCTGCCCGTCGAAGACGGGTCCGGCGCCGGCGAGAACGAGCAGGATCGGGAGCAGCGCGGCGCGCGGGGCGGGACGGGAGCGCATGGGGAACGACCTCCGGTTGGGCGGGGCGGGCACCGCACGGGGCGGGGCCGCAGAAGGCCTACGCGAACCGCGAGCTTACGCCCGCCGGCACGGCCCGTCACTGTGTGCTGGACACATATAGCCACTGTGGCTATAGTCCGCCGCATGACCAACGACCGTGAGCATCCCGAGGCCCTCCTGCCGCTGCCCCCGGCCACGTTCCACATCCTGCTGGCGCTGGCGGACGAGGAGCGGCACGGCTACGCGATCCTCCAGGACGTGGAGGCGCGCACGGGCGGCGAGCTGCGACTGAGCGCCGGCACGCTCTACCGCTCGATCGCGCGCATGGTCGAACAGGGGCTGATCAGCGAGGTCGCGCGGCGGCGGCTGATCGCCGACGACGAGCGCCGGCGCTATTACCGGCTCACCGCGTTCGGCACCGCGGTCGCGCGCGCCGAGATGCGGCGGCTCGCGACGCTCGTGCGGCTGGCGCGCGCGCGCGGGTTGAAGCCCGGGCCGGAGCCGGCGTGATGCGCTTCTACCGCGCGCTCCTGCGCCTCTACCCCACCGGTTTCCGCGCCGAGTACGGCGACGAGCTGTGCCGCGTGTTCGCCGAGCGCGCGGCGCTGCGCTCCGGGCCGCTGGCAGGGTTCGCGAACGCGCTCGCCGCCATCGCCGACGTGGTCCCGAACGCGCTCGCGGCGCACGCGGAGATCCTCCGCCAGGACGTCCGCTTCGCCGTGCGCGCGCTCCGGCGCACACCCGGCTTCACGGTCACCGTGGTGCTCGTCGCCGCCCTCGGCGTGGGCGCCAACACCGCGGTGTTCTCGCTCGCCGACTTCGTGCTCGTGCGGCCGCTGCCGTTCGCCGAGCCCGGGCGACTGGTCAAGCTCTGGCAGGCCACACCCGCGTACAGCCGGAACGAGTGCTCGCCCGCCAACATGCGCGACTGGGGAACGCTGTCGAGCTCCTTCTCCGGGATGGCCGCGACCACGATCCGGCCCGGGAACCTCGTCGGCATGGGCGAGCCGCGCGAAGTCCAGATGGCGCGCGCGACGCCGGGGCTCTTCGCCCTGCTCGGCGTGCAGCCGGCGCGCGGACGGGTGTTCACCGCGGAGGCCGCGGACGAGCCGTCGATCGTCTTGAGCGACGCGCTGTGGCGCTCGCAGTTCGGCGCCGACCCGGCGGTGATCGGGCGCGTCGTGCGGCTGAACGGCGAGCCGCACACGGTGCTCGGCGTGATGCCCCCTTCGTTCCGCTACCCACACGCCGCGATCGAGGCGTGGGCGCCGCTCGCCCTGCGCCCGGAGAACTTCGAGGATCGCGACGACACCTACCTCGAGGTCGTCGCCCGGCTCCGCCCCGGCGTCTCGATCGCGCGTGCCCGGGTGGACATGGACCGCGTGAGCGCGCAGCTCGAACGGCAGTACCCGGCCCCGAACAAGGACCTGCGCGCCACCGTCAACTCGATCCGCTGGGAGGTGGGGCGCGGCCCGCGACTGCTGGTGCTCGCGCTCTGCGGCGCCGCGCTCTGCATCCTGGTGCTGGCGTGCGCGAACCTGGCGAGCCTGTTCCTCGCCCGTGGCCTCTACCGCGGCCACGAGCTCGCCATCCGCGCCGCGCTCGGCGCCGGCCGCGAGCGGCTCGTGCGCCAGCTCGTCACCGAGAGCCTCGGGCTCGCGGCCGCGGGCGGCCTGGTCGGCGTGCTCGGGGCGGCCGCGGGGCTGCCGCTCCTCTCCCACCTGGTGCCCGACGGGCTGCCGCTCGCGGGCCACGCGACGCTGGACCTGCGCGTATTGGGATTTGCCGCGCTGCTCGTGCTCGTGACGGGGTTCGCGTTCGGCCTCGGCCCCGCGCTCAGCGCCTCGAGCGCGAGCCCGCGCGACGCGCTCGGCTCGGGAAGCCGGGCGACGCCGGCGCGCACGCACAGGATCCGCGCCACGCTCATCGTCGTCGAGGTGGCGGCGTCGGTCGTGCTGCTCGTCGCCTCCGGGCTGCTGATCCGCACCATGCTGCGGCTCCAGGCGCTCGACCCGGGTTTCGCGAGCGAGCACGTGCTCGCCGTGCGCACGCCGCTGCCCGTGAACCTCTACGGCGTCACGCTCCGTCGCGTGCAGTTCTACGCCCGGGTGCTCGAGCAGGTGCGCGCGCTGCCGGGCGTGAAGAGCGCCGCGTACGTGACCGGCCTGCCCATGTCGATGCGCGGCGGCATCTGGAGCGCCACCGTCGCCGGGGAGCCGCCGGCCGAGGCGGGCGAGAACGCCGTCGGCATGCGCTTCGCCACGCCGCAGTACTTCTCAACGCTCGGCATTCCGCTGCGCCGGGGCCGTGACCTGGCCGGGTCCGACACGCGCACGGCGCCGTTCGTGGCCGTGGTGAGCGAATCGTTCATCCGTCGCCACTGGCCGGGACAGGATCCCCTCGGGCGCACGTTCAAGCTCGCGAACGAAGACCGGACCGTGGTCGGCGTCGTCGGCGACGTCCGTGTGCGCGGGCTCGAACAGACGAGCGAGCCGCAGGTCTATCTCCCGCCCGCCCAGGTCGCCGACAGCTCGCTCATCGGCTACACGCCGAAGGAGCTGGTGGTGCGCACGGCGACGCCGCTCGATCCGCTGAGCCTCGTCCCCGCGATCCGCCGCATCGTCCACGCGGTGGATCCGGAGCAGCCGCTCGCCAAGGTGCGCCGGCTGGACGCCATCGTCGAGAACGAGACCGCGCCGCGCGCGACCCAGCTCCGGCTCCTCGCCGCGCTCGCGCTCCTCGCGTTGCTGATCGCCGGACTGGGTATCCACGGCCTGCTCACGTTCACGGTGTCGATGCGCGAGCGCGAACTGGGCATCCGCCGCGCACTCGGCGCGGAAGTGAGCGGCATCGTCGGCCTGGTGATGCGCGAAGGCGTGGTGCTGGCGGTGGCCGGGATCGCGGCCGGCATCGTGTTCGGCTACGCCGCGGCCCGCGGCATGGGGGCGCTGCTCGTCGGCGTGCGGCCGGAGGATCCGCTCACGCTCGGAGCGGCCGCGCTGCTCTGCCTCGCCACCGCCGCGGCCGGGAGCCTGCTGCCCGCGCTGCGTGCCGCGCGCGTGGACCCGATGACCGCGCTGCGCAGCGAGTAGTCGCACCGTCGCGGAGAATTGTAAGCTCCGGGCCTCCCCCGCTTCGGATGGAGGTCCCGACCGACGATGAGCACGACGCCCGCGACGAGCGCGCGAACAGCGACGGACCCCTACGCGGAATTCAAAGCCAGCCAGCGCACCGGATGGGCGCACTTCGGGCCCTACGCCGCGATCACGACGCCGTGCGCGGCGCGGCTCGTGCGTTACGCCGGCGTGCAGCGTGGCCAACGCGTGCTCGACGTCGGGTGCGGCACCGGCGTGGTCTCGGTCACCGCGGCCCGGCTCGGCGCCCACGTCGTCGGCGCCGACCTCACGCCCGAGCTGCTGGCGCAGGCGAAGGACAGCGCCGCCATCGCCGGGGTGGAGATCGAGTGGCGCGAAGCCGACATCGAGCAGCTGCCGTTCGAGGACGGGCGCTTCGACGTGGTCTTAAGCCAGTTCGGGCACATCTTCGCGCCGCGCCCGGCGGTGGCGACGGCCGAGATGCTGCGCGTCCTGAAACCGGGGGGCACGATCGCGTTCTCCACCTGGCCACCCGAGCAGATGGTGGGTCGTTCGTGGGCGCTCTCCGCGCGCTACCTGCCCCCGCCCCCCGAGGGCGTGGCGCCGCCGGTGCAATGGGGCGAGCCCACGATCGTCCGCGAGCGGCTCGGGAGCCAGGTGCGCGATCTCACGTTCGACCGCGACACGATGCTCACGCCGGCGTTGAGCCCGCAGCACGTGCGCTGGCACACCGAGCGCACGTCGGGGGCGATCATCCGCCTCGTCGAGACTCTGTCGCGGAGCGATCCCGCGCGGCTCGAGGCGTACCGCCGCGAGTACGACGCCCTGGTCGCCGAGTACATCGAGCACAACGTGCTGCGCCAGTCGTACCTGATGTCGCGGGCGATCAAGACCTGAGCGCTTCGAGGGGCATCCCCGGCTCGACGTGGGCGTTCTTCGCGCTCACGTTCGCGATCACGTGGAGTTGCTGGATCCCGCTCGCGACCGGGCTGCGGATGGATTCGGCCGCGGGCGCGGTGCTCGTCTACCTGGGAACGTTCGCCCCGGCGCTGGTGGCGCTCGCGCTCACGCTGGCGCGCGGCGGGCGTGAAGGCGTGCGCGCGCTGCTCGCGCGCACCCTCCCTGTGGCCGCGCCCGCACGCTGGTGGGCCTTCGCGCTCGGGTACCTGCTCGCGGTCAAACTCGTCGCCGCGGGGCTCCACCGCCTCGTCTCCGGCCACTGGCCGCGCTTCGGCACCGAGACGCTGCTGCTCATCCCGTTCGCGATCGCCATCTCCACGCCGGTCCAGGCTGGCGAGGAACTGGGCTGGCGCGGCTACGCGCTGCCGCGCCTCGCGTCCCGGATGGGCCTCGCGCCCGCGAGCCTGCTGCTCGGGCTCGCGTGGGCGCTCTGGCACCTGCCGCTCTTCTTCGCCGGCGGCGCCGACAAATACGGCCAGTCGTTCGTCGTCTACGCCGCCCAGGTGACGGCGATCTCGCTGGCCATGGCGATGCTCTGCGCGCGGACCGACGGCGGGCTGTTCCTGCCGATGCTGTTCCACGCGGCCGTGAACAATACAAAAGACATCGTGCCGTCGGCCTCGCCGGCGTCCCACGGCGTGTTCTCGCCGGTCGCCTCGCTCGAGGCGTGGATCGGCGCGGGCCTGCTCTGGGTGTGCGCGGCGTTCATGCTCGGCTGGATGGTGCGCAGCGAGCCCGGCCGGCGGGCGCGGTACCAAGCCTGGATCGCGCCTGCCGGCTGACGGCTAGCGCGTCGAGGCCCCCGCGCGGCGCAGCTCGATGTCACCGTTCACGGTGCTGATGAAGACCAGTCCATCGCCGCGGCCCGCCGTACCCCTCGCCCGCACGTGGCGGCGCGGCGTGCCCATCGACGCGTCCCAGTCGCTGACCGGCTCGGGCTCGAGCGTCCAATCGCTGCGGATTTGCGTTCCGCGTCCGAACGACTCGGTGTACGCAGTCTCCACCTCGAAGCGCGCGTTCAGGTCCGCGGGCAGCTCCACGACCACGCGCCCGGTCCCGCTCCACACCTTCACGCGCTGCCCGCGGCCGCCCACCGAGGCGAGGCGGATCGTCACGTCGCCGGCGCCGGTGCTGGCGCTGACCGAGCCGGCGATCGGGCCGATGCTGATGTCGCCACCGCCGGTGGTCGCGTCGATCGTGCCGCTGCCCTTGCGGATGCGGATCTCGCCGCCGCCGGTCTGGATGTCGGCGCCCTGCGGCACATCGTCCAGGTCCACGGTGCCGCCGGCGCGGTGGACGTGCAGGAACCCCGGCGACTTCGTACCCGCCTTGGTGCCCACCTTGATGTCGTCGCGATCCAGGACCACGTTCGTGAGGTCGCCGGTGCCGGCGTCGTCGTTGCCGGGATCGGCGTCCGAGTAGATCACCGGCCCGCTGCCCGAGGAGCCGCGCAATCCTCCTTTGACACGCGAGAGCTTCACCGATCCGCCCCCCGTCGAGACCGACCCGGAGAGGTCGCAATCGCTCACGTCGATGTCGCCGCCGCCGGTATTGAGCGACGCGCGCCCGCGCGCGCGCTGGAGCACGAGCTCGCCGCCGCCGGTGTTGCCCTCGAACGTGCCCTCCACGCCCACGATCGTCACGCTGCCCCCCGCCGACTGGATGCGCACGTTGTAGCGCTCCGGCACGCGGATCTCGAAGTGGTGCGACGTGGAGAAGTTCGTGTGGTGGCCGGTCTGCACCGCGTGGACGCCGACGCCGTACGACTCGGGGGCGATCCCGACCTGCGTGTCCTCCCAGTTGGCGCCCGAGAGCTCGACGCGCACGCTCACCTCGTTCCGGTCCCAGCCGTGGATCGCGACCGAGCCGCCGGTGTCGAGATCCAGCTTGAGTCGCCCGCCGGGCTTGGCGGGCATGGTGTTCTGCATCGTGTGGTCGGGGTTCTCGTCGTTCTTGTCCTTCGACGCGACGTCCACGCGCGTCGATGACCCCGACCGCGTGTTGACGGTGATGGACGTCACCGCCTCCGCGCGCGCTGCCTCGACCGTCGACGTGGGTTCGGCCGGCAGCACCGGCTCGGCGGTCGCCGCGCGCAGCCGCGGCTCGAGCCCGGCGAACGGCACCAGCGCGAGCAGCGTCACCGCCATCGTCGTGAATCCCGCGCGCGCCCGGAGCGCCCCGCGACGCCGTGTCTCGTCCAGCACCGCGAGCAGCCGGCCCTCGAGGTGCGTGCGGCGGGCCATGCCGATCGCCACGAGCCGCGAGCCGCCGGGGCCGCGCGCGCCGTGCGCCACCGCCAGCAGGTCGGTGGCGTAGGCCGGGGCCGGCGTGCCCGCCGCGAGGACGCGGTCATCGCAGGCGTGCTCGCTCTCCGAGCGCAGCTTCGCCGCGGCCCACCAGGCGAGCGGATGGAACCAGTAGACGGCGCACACGAGTGTGGCCGCGAGCTGTGCCAGGTAGTCGCGCCGCTCGACGTGCGCCAGCTCGTGGAGCAGCGCCGCGCGACGGCGCTCGAGCGGCCAGGTCGCGGCACGCGACGGCAACAGCACGACGGGCCTGAGCCAGCCCCAGGTGAGCGGCGTGCCGACGACCGAGCTGAGCGCCAGCCGCACGCGGCTCGCGGCCCCGCGCGCGGGCGGCTCGAGGCCGTAGTGCCGGGCCCATGTCAGGGGCTCGACTGGGATCGACGAGCGCAGGAGCGCCCAGAGCCCGAGGTGGCCGAACACGCTCCAGAGCGCCACGGCGATGGCGCCGGCGAGCCAGGCCACGGCGAGCACGGCGGCAAGCGACGGCAGCGCGCGACGGATCGGCGCCGCCGTGGACTGCTCGCCGGCCCCCGCGCGCCAGGCGTCCCGGGTCGCCTGCGCCGGGGCTGGAAGCGCCGGTGCGGGTGACGTGAGCACGAGGCGGGGCATCACGTGGCCGGCCGCTTCGGGCAGGCGCACGGGCAGCCGCGGCGCCAGCGCCACGAGCGGCACGAGCGCGAGCGCGCCGATCAGCGCCGCGAGCCACACCAGGTGTCGCGTCGCCGCGGGGCGACCGCGCAGGCACGCGGTCACGAGGCCGGCGAGCGACCACAGGATCGTGACCTTGAGCAGCAGCAGCAGCGCGGTCCCCGCGGGGAGCGCGTGAAGCAGCGTGGCATTCATGATCGACCTCGCTTGCGTCGCGCCCCGGTGATCAACTTCGTCAGGCGCTTGAGTTCATCGTCCGACGGCGGCCGCTCGCCCGCGCCGAGCATGGCGGCGACCGCGGACTCCATCGAATTGCTGAAGAACGTGCGCAGCAGGTGGCGCACCGCGGAGCGCCGGAGCTGGTCCGGGCTGCCGGTGGGCCGGTAGGCATGACGCGGGCCGTCCCACTCGTGGACGAGGTGGCCCTTCTCCTCGAGCAGCCGGAGCATGCTGCGGACCGACGAGTAGCTCGGCGGGTCGGGCAGGTCCGCGAGCACCTGCGCGGCGCTCGCGCGGCCGCGACGGATGACGATGTCCATGATCTGCCGCTCGCGGCGGCCCAGGTCGGAAAGCGTGTTCGTCATGAGCGGGAGGACTCCGGATCTCACGGGATGCGAGTGGAGCAGCAGGGTGCTGATACACTCGCACCCCGAGGAAACGCGGTCAAGCGTCATGACGACACGGTGGCCGAGCGCGGGTTCGCAGCCGACGAGCGACGAGGAACCCGGGGCGTGCGCGCGCGGGCGCCCCAACGTCAGCGCGAGGACCGCGCCGGCGGGCGGGCGGCCATGAACGGCGGCCGCGATTCGGCTTCGGCGATGTCCTCGGCCGCGAAGTAGTCCACGACCTGCTGGCGATGGCCGGGCTGCGTGTACACCTCGGCGCGCGGGTGTTCGATCAGCTCGGCGATGACGCGCGCGACCTCCTCGACCGGTTGCGCGTTCGGCAGCGTGCGCGAGTCCGGGCCGCCGCCAAGCGCGCGCACGCCGAACTCGGTGGCCACCACACCGGGGAGCACGGTCGAGACGTGAACCTCCGGGTACTCCGCCCGCAGCTCGAGCCGCAGGCTCGCGGTGAGCGCGTTCACGGCGTGCTTGGCGGCGCTGTACGCCGAGCGCCACGGCACGTACGGCAACCGGCCCAGCATCGACGAGACGTTGATGATGTGGCCCCGGCCGCGCGGCTTGAAGTGCGCGAGCGCCACCAGCATGCCGTAGAGCGCCGAGCGCAGGTTGACGTCGATCATCTCGTCGAACTCGGCCTCGGTGAGCTCGGAGACGAGCCGCGTGATGCCGCGGCCGGCGTTGTTCACCCAGACGTCTACGTGGCCGTGCCGCTCCACGGCACGATCGAGGACCCGCTGGACGTCGGCGCGCCGCGTGACGTCGGCGACGACCGCGAGCGCCTGCGGGCCGCAGTCCGCGCGCACGGCTTCCAGCTCGCGCTCGCGCCGCGCGGCGAGCACGGGACGCGCGCCCTCGCCGGCCACGAGCCGCGCGAGCGCGGCGCCGATCCCGCCGCTGGCCCCGGTGATGACGATGACCCGGTCACGCATGGTGCGCAGTCTACGCCATTGCAGTAGGCTCCGCGGCAACGCCGCTGGCGGCTCCCCGCTATCACCCTCATGGAGGTGCTCGATGTCTCGTGATCGCAGGATGGCGCTGCCCGGCCGCAGGTTCACCCTGTCCGTGGGCCTCGTGCTGGCCCTGGGCCTCGGCGCAGCGAGCGCCTCGGCCGCTCCGGTCGGCTTCCAGGCGACGGGCGGCTGGTACACGGACAGCAACGACTTCTTCCTCGGCGCCGGCGCGCGCATGGGGTTTGGCAGCATCACCGCGATCCCGAACGCGGAGTACGTGTTCGTGGACGGCGCGAAGTCGTGGACGCTCAACATCGACGGCACGCTGAGCGTGCTCCCGCTCGGTGTCGCGAGCGGCTACGTGGGCGCCGGGATCGGCTGGGTGACCGTCGACCCCGACCGGGGTGACAGCAACACCGACAGCGTGTTCAACGTGCTCGCCGGCGCGGGCCTCAACACCTTCCCGATGAAGCCGTTCGCCCAGTTCAAGTACGTCATGAAGGACGGCGACGACCCGCTCCAGTTCGCGGTCGGCGTGCGGTTCTAGCTTCCCGGAGGATCGTTCGGGGCCGCGGTCCACTTCGCCTTGGGCACCCAGATGCGATCTTCCGGCTGGCCTTCGAAGTGTGGCGACATGATCTGCACGCCACGCTCGTTGAACGTGTCCTGGATGTTCTGGTGGAGATCGCTGAGAACGCGTAGCCGATCCGCCCCCGGCTCGAGCCGCACCGTGATCTGGTAGACGACGTAGAAGTCGGAGAGCTCGGGTTGGAACACCACCGGTGCGGGCTCCTTGCGCACGCCTGCCGTGCGCTCGGCGGCCGTGAGCAGCATCTCGTAGACGACGCGCCACGGCGCGTCGTAGCCGATCGTCACCCCGGTCGTGAGCGCCGGCCCGCCGTCGCGGTCCAGGCGGGAGTAGTTCTTGACCGTCGTGCCCACGATCACGGTGTTCGGGATCGTGAACTCCTCCTTGCGGGAGTTCGTCACCTTCACCGACAGCACGCCCACCTCGGTGACCATGCCCTCGATCTCGTTCACGCGCACGATGTCGCCCGCCTTGAGCGACCGCGAGTAGACCAGGACGAGGCCGCTCATCATGTGTCCCATGACGCCCGACGAGCCGAGCGTGATCATGAGTCCGAGGAACACGCTCACGCCTTTGAACGCCTCCGAGTCCGATCCCGGCAGCATCGGGTAGGCGACCACGACCGCGAACAGCCAGATCACCACGGTGACCAGTCGCTGCGTGGCCCCCGCGGTCTCGGGATGGATCCCCGGAAGCCGGAGCGTGCCGCGCTGGATCCCGGCGAACACGTCCGTGGACAGGCGCGACGCGAAACGTGCGACGAACACGATCACCGCCACGCCGATGATCCCCGGCACGGCTCCGATCAGCCCCTGCTGGAACGTGTGCAGCACGTCGAGCAGCGTTGCGCGCGCCACATTGCCCATGGGTGCCGTCTCCGGGAACCGGTTCAACACGAACACGGCCCAGAGCACGATCAGCACCGCGGCGCCGATCTGCGCGGCGGCACGCGCCAGCCACGAAACCAGCATCGCGAATTGTGAGAGGAACTCGAGGTCGCCGAGCCGGACGTTGGCGCGGCGCTTCCGCGACTCGCGATCGATCCACTCCTGCGCCAGCCGCCGGGCCCAGGTGAGCAGCCGGAGCAGGACGGCCAGCACGAGCGTGCCGAGCAGCGTCCAGACCACGGCGAGCAGCCGCTGGCCGGGCGCGAGCTGGCGGGCACGTGTAGCCAGCACTTCGTGCAGCCTGCGCCGCACGGCGTCCACCGCGGTCTCCCCGGGTGCGGGCTGGGCGTAGGACGCGTCGCCGTCCTTGAACATGAACGCATACATGTCGCCGACGAGCACCATGTGCCCGCCTTCCAGCGCTTCGGCCCGGATCGGCAATTGCAGCTGGCCGGTACGCAGTTCTTGCAGCCGCTCGCGAGCCAGGCTGGCGCGGCGCGCTGGCGCGACTCCGGCGGAGCTCACCTGGAACCAGGCGATGGTGTCGCCGTAGACGACCAGAGGAACGCGCGGCGACGACGCCGCAACAGAGTCGGCCGTCCCGAGGGGCGACACCGACGTCGTTCCGGGCAGTGCAACGGTGGCCGCGTTCACCGCAATGGCTGCGCTGCTCAGTGCGACCGCTCCAGCGACGGCCCAAGCGACGCGCGCGCTCGACCGCACGGCTGCCCGCATCTCCCCCTCCCGCTCGAAGCTCAGGGATTCGACCCGGGCTTGCGCCCGAGCGGTGCATGCGGCGACTCTACATCGCGGCCGCGTCGAGCGGCCAGCGAGGGCCCGTCCATGTCCAGCCGCTTGAGCCAGCTGATCGCATTCGCGTTCGCCGCGACGCTCGTGTGGGTCCCGGCGGTCGCGGGACTCGCCGCACCCCCGGCCGTCGTCACCCCGGCCGTTCCGGCCGACCCCGTACAGCGCATGCTCGTCGAGATGCGCGAGGCCGCGAGGTCGCGTGACTCGCTCACCGCGCTCGCCGACTCGAGCACCGGCACAGCGCGCGACTTCCTCGAGGAGCTGGTGTGGAAGCGACACCTCGAGGCACAGGCCAGCCTGATGGCGGTGGCGGAAGAGTTGCACTCGAAACTGGAACATGGCGAAGACACGTCCGCCGTCCGGAAGCGCGTCGAGGCCGCGCTGCGCCAGCAGTGGCCGGGCTACGTCAACCAGATCGAGCGGCGCCGGCGGCAGTTCGCGGCACTCGGCCGCACCAGCGACGCCGCCTCGGGCTCGCAGCGGCTCGTGATCGAGGCGGACATGACGCGGGTCAGCGACCGCATCCTCGAATCCTATCGGGGGTTCGTGGACGCGGTCCTGGCGCTCGAGCGGGATGGGATCCGCGTCTCGGCTCAGCGCGCGTTCCTCACCCAGGGGCTGCGCGACGCGGCGAGCGGGCTCACCGCCCGCGTGCAGGTCCTGACCCGCGACCGCGCCACGGCGGCGGCCCAGCTCGCGCGCACGCCGACGAGCACCGACCTGCGCTACGCCCTGGACGCGAACGAGGAACGCCTGCGGCGCGCCACGCTCGCGCTCTCCACCGCGATCGAGATGATGGACCGCCTCGGGCTGGAGGACGACGACCTGCGCGTGGCGCTGATCGTCTCCACCGGCCGCATCACCACCGATGTCTTCCGCTGGAACGTGGCGATCGGCCTGCTGCGCGCCTGGGGCGGGCACCTGGCCGAGCTGCTCGCGGTGAAGGCGCCGCAATGGGTGTTCCAGCTCCTGCTCGTGGCGCTCACGTTCCTCGCCTTCCGCTGGGCGTCGCGCGCCGTGGGCCGCATCGTGCGCCGGGCCGTCCGCCGCTCCCAGCTCTCGGAGCTGATGCGCGCCACCGCGTCGCGGCTCGCCGTGAGCAGTGTCATGCTGATCGGCATCGGCGTCATCCTCACCCAGCTCGGCGTGCAGCTCGCGCCGCTGCTCGCCGGCCTCGGCATCGCCGGCTTCGCCGTGGGCTTCGCGCTCCAGAACACGCTCGCGAACCTCGCCGCCGGAGCGCTCATCCTCGGCACCCGCCCCTTCGACCTGGGCGACGAGATCGAGTCCGCGGGCGTGTCCGGCACGGTGAAGCGCATGAGCCTCGTCTCCACGACGATCCTGACGCCGGACAACCAGACGCTGATCGTGCCGAACAGCGCGATCTGGAGCGGTGTCATCCGCAACCGCACGGCGGAGCCGCTGCGCCGCGTGGACCTGGCATTCGGCGTCGGCTACGACGAGGACGTCGCCCGCGTCGAGCGCGTGCTGGGCGAGGTGGTGACCGCTGAGGAGAAAGTGCTCACCGAGCCCGCGCCGATCATCCGCTTGCACCAGCTCGGGGACTCGACCGTGCAGTTCATCGTCCGCGTGTGGACGCGGAAGGAGCGCTACTGGGACGTCTACTGGGACCTCACGCGCGCGGTGAAGCTGCGCTTCGACCAGGAGGGCATCGCGTTCCCGTACCCGCAGAGCGAGGTGACGCACCGCGTGGCGCCGGGCTCCGGCATCACCGTGGAAGCGAAACCGGGACGGTCGTGATCACGACCGCCCCGGCGAATGTCGCTCGAACTACTTGACCGTGTAGCCCTTGGACTCCAGGCACACGCTCATGCCCTTCTTCACGGCGTCGATTTTGGCCTTGTTCTCTGCAGCCGCCTTCTGCTCGGCCTGCGCCGCCGCGTTCGCCTTGGCTTCCCGCTTCGCGGCGCGGCCCGCCAGCGCCCCGCCCGCGGCGCCATAGGCGGCACCGGTGCCGGAGTTGCCGGAGATCGAGCCGAAGATCGCGCCCACGGCGGCGCCCTTGGCGGCGCCCTTCACCGCGGCTCCGGTGGCGGCCGTGTCGACGTGCGCCGCCGCCGCCTGCCCGGCCGCCTTCGGGTCCTTCATCGACTTCGACGTCACGCCGGCCTGGTCCGCGCCCCACACCAGGCACTCGTACTCGTCGGTCTCCTGCTGCTGCGCGGTCTGGCCCTTGGCCGGAAACACGACCATCCCCAGCTTCTGCTTGGCTTCCTTCATCGTCATCTGGTGCTGCGCGGTCGTCGTGGGTGCCGTCGTGGCCGGTGCAGGCTTCGTCTTCGTGGCGTCGTCGGCAGAGGCCGGCGCCGCGAGCGAGAGCATCGCCGCGGCGCCGAGCGCCACCGTCCACGACGTCGGGTTCGACAGAGGTCTCATGGAGCCACCTCCTCCTACGGCCTTCGACTGCCCGATCAGAGCTTGATGCTGAGCTTGCCCGACAGCTCGAACTGGTCGTAGTACTCGCCGGTGCCGACCGAGTAGCAGAAGAACGGGTCGCACCAGATGCCCGAGCCGGTCGTGATCCACGTCGGGACCCACAGGCCCTGGACGCTCAACGCCAGCTTGTCGCTGAGCTCGCGACGGGCACCGGCACCGATGTTCCACGCGAAGCGGCCGATCGTTTCGGTCACGTCGCTGCCGAAGACCGAGCAGCCGATGCCGAGCGTGAAGTACGGGATCAGCGGCCGCGTCGGGTCGAACGCGTACCAGTAGCCGCTGACCATGTAGTCGTCGCGCTTGAGCGACGGGCCGGAGAGGCGCACGCCGCCGTTCGTCGTCGCGCTCAGGTCGCCCGCGAAGTGCGTCCAGTTGAAGTCCACGGCGCTGTTCCGTGGCAGCCGCTTCACCAGCGCCACGCCGTAGCTGATGTTGTCCTGGGTGTCGAAATCGCGGAGACCGGTGATCGAGCCCATGCTGCCGCCCCAGCGGTAGCCGAACAGCGGCGTGATCTCGATGCCGCGCGTGCCGGGCTGCTGCGCCAGCGCCGTACCCACCGAGCCCGCCATCAACAGCGCCGCCAACAAAGCCATCTTGAAACGCATTCCTGCCTCCTCGATCGAGTGACCGGTCGGGTGACCGGCAAGTTCACTGCGTGCGCGAGAGTGGCCCGGTTGGATCAGGGGACCAGCGGCGTCTCGGCCCGGAGCTTGAGGTCGATCAGCGAGTTCACGATCGCCTCGACCTGCGCGAACCGCGCCGCGACCGTCGGCGACACCGTCTTCGACACCTTGTCCGCGTACTTCTTGAGCACTGCCAGGCGCGTGGACTCGAGCTTGAAGGCGCGGTCCATGAGCGATTTCGCATTCTCGGGGGTCAGCGAGTCGTAGGCGGCGGCATAGTCCTTGAGGAGCTGGATGCGCTGGTCGCCGACCTTGGCCAACTCGGTCTCGTATTCGCGCTGGATGGGCCAGAACTTCTGGCCGTCGGCGTCGCTGAGCTTGAGCGCCTCCGTGAGGAGCGCGGTCTTCCCGCTGCGGAGGTCGGACCGCATCATCTCGACATATTTCTCCATGTCGTCCGCGGCAGCGATGGTGGGTACGGCAAGCGCAAAGAGCAGCGGAAGCAGGTACCACTTTCTCACGTGATGCCTCCTGTGTGACTGGGTGCCCGGGGTGGCCGGTCACTATACTCGTTGGCACCCGGACCCAAAAGCCGTCGACACACCCCGAACTCCCACCGGGACCGCGCCGGGGCGACGCGCGTCCGCGCCGGTCACCCGGCTACGGCGGGCTATACTGCCGCGCTGGAACCCCCTGAGATGTGGAACGCTCGTCCGAGAGGGCCCGCCGCCGCGATGACCTCGAGTGCACACCGCCGTGCCGGTGCCGGCGGGCCTGCGGACGAACCCCCGCGCCGTACGCGTACCTCGCGCCGGGCCGTGACGATCGCGGCGGTGCTGGCGGGCGGCGTGGTGCTGGCGCTGATCACCCTCCGCCAGCCCGCGGTGGGCACCTGGCTCGCGAACCTGCTCCTCTCCCGCCTGGTGCCGCTGCCGCGCGCGACCGCCCACGTCGCGAGCGTGCGCGGCGACTGGATCGGCTGGCTCGAGCTCCACGACCTGCGCATCGTGCGCGGCGACACGCTGCTCGTCTCCGCCGACACGTTGCGTGCGCGCTACCAGCTCGGCGCGCTCGTGCTCGGGCGGCTCGACGTGCCCGAGCTGTCGCTCGCGCGCCTGCACGTCACCGCGGACGCGCGCGACACGACGCGCCGCGTCCCGAAGCGGCCCCCGCTCACGTTCGGGCAGATGCTCCAGGGGCGTTTCTACACCGGGCTCCCGATCCACGTCGCGCGCCTGCGCCTCGACGCCGGAACGATCGGCGGCCGGGCGCGCGAACCGGACACGGGGTTCCGCATCACGCGGCTCCATCTCCGGGCGCGCGACCTCCGGCTCGGGCGCGGCCTCGCGTTCCGCGTCGACTCACTCGCGGGCGCGCTCCATCCGGGCGCCGGGCGGCGGGATTCGCTGGCGTTCGCCGTGGCCGCATCGCTGACGGGGGGCCGGGCGGAACTCGGCCGGCTGCGCTTTCTCGGGCTCGCCAGCGACGTCGAGGGTCACGGCGCGCTCGCGATCGGGGCGCTCGACACGCTCCAGAGCGCCGGTCTCACGTTGAGCGCCCGGCCGCTCTCGCTCGCCGACCTCGCGGGCTTCTCCCCCGGCGTGCCGCTCGAGGGCGAGCTGAACGCCGACATCGCCCTCGAAGGCACGCGTACCGACCGGCTCTCGGGCACGATGCGCGCGAGCGCGGCTCACGCGCGTATCGGCGCACTCGCGCTGGACGCATTCCAGCTCTCTGGCTCGATGGCGGAGGGAAGCCTCGAGGCGGGAGCGAGCGCTCGGCTCGCCGGCGCGACGATCACGCTCGAGGGCTCCGGTACGCCGCTCGGCGCTCGACCCGCTTACGCGCTCGAGCTGCGCTGCGATCGGCCGCCCGCGCGGCTCGGCGATCTCGCGTGGTGGCCGTCGCTCGCGGAGCGCGTCGATGCCAAGCTCGCGCTCAACGTGAAAGGCACGGGCTACTCGCCAGCCGTGATGGACGTTACGGGTAACCTCCTGGGGGACGTCGGGAGCTTGGGCCTGGACGCGCACGCCAGCGTGGGCCGCACGATCGAATGGGAGCTGCGATCGTTGGCGTTCGACCACCTGGACGTCACGCGCCTCGCCGGGAGCGGATCCCTGAGCAGCGTGAGCGGACGACTCCGTGGAAGCGGCAGCGTCGCCCGCGGCGGTCCCACTCGTGCCGTGGCCGAGCTCGAGATCGCGCCCTCGACGGTCAATGGATTGCACGTCCGCGACGCCAGCGTGAGCACCAGGCTCGCGGGGACCGAGCTCACCGGCTCGCTCGCGGTCGAGACCGATGCCGGGGCGCTCGAGGTGGGCTCGTTCGCCGTGAGCACGGCCGCGGGCGGCGCGTCGCACGTGCGCGACGCGCGCTTTCGCGACCTCGACCTCGCGCGGCTCCTCGGCCAGCCGGCGCTCGCGAGCGGGCTCGGCGGCTCGATCACGGCCGAGGCGCGCGACGTGTCGCGGCTCCTGGCCCCGCAGGGCGCCGCGTCGGCCGATGTGCGGCTGACGCTCGCCCCGTCCACGTTACGCGGCCAGGCCATCCGCTCCGGTGACGCGCACGTCACGCTCGCGCGCGGCAACGCGCATGCGGAGTCGCGGCTCGCGACCGCGGCGGGCTCGGTGCGGTTGAGCGCCGACGCGCGCCCGTTCGATCGACCGGCGAGCGCGCGGCTGATCGAGCTGCGCTTCGAGCGCCTGGACCTCGCCGCGTGGACGGGGACAAATGCGCTGCGTTCGGACCTCGCCGGCACGGTGAGCGGGGCGTTCCGCGCGCGTGCGAGCGCGGACCTGCCCGCGCGCGGGAGCGCCGCGCTGAGCCTCGAGCGCTCGCGGCTCGGAGGCGCGAAGTTGGACGGCGGCGAGTTGCGGGCGACACTCGGTGAGGCCCACGCCCACGTCGAAGGCTCGCTGCGCACGGCGGGGAGCACGCTCGCGCTCGGCGCCGACGTTTCGAGGCACGACCGCAGCCTGCAGGGCACGGCTTCGTGCGGCATCCCCTTCGCGCTCCTCGCCGCGGTGGCCGGGCGCGACTCGCTCCCCTCCCGCGGTGGATTGTTCGCAGACGCACGTTTCCGGCTGGATCCGGGCACGCCGCTCCACGCCGAGGGCAGCGTCACGGGCAGCGGCGGCGTGGGCCGGTCGCGGCTCGACACGCTCGCGGCCGCGTTCCGCATCGAACGCGGGCTGCTGACCGTCGACACGGTGCTCGCGCGCTCGAACCTGGCCACGGTCAGGGGCGCAGGGACGGTGGCACTCGGGGGCACGACTGGCACACGCCGGCCGGACTTCGGCCTGCACGCCGAGGTGGGCGACGTGACCCCGCTTCGTGAGCTGTTGGGCATAGACACGCTCGCGCTCGCCAGCGGCTCGCTCGACTTTTCGATCGCGGGCGCCGAGACCACGCACGCGACGACGCTGCGCGCCGAGCTTCGCTCGCTGGCGTGGAACGGGCTCCGGCTCTCGGGCGCCGGGTTGACCTCGGAGGCCGTGCTCGGGCGCGGGTGGCGCCCCATCGACGGCTCGGCGCGGCTCCACCTCCGCCAGCTCCAGGGCCTGCCGCTCCCGATCCGGGACGCGGCGGCCGAGGTGCAGTTGCGCGGCGCGACCGTCGCGTTCGTCGCGGGCGCGGCCACCGATACGCGCTCGAGCGCCCGTGTCCGCGGACGCGCCGCGTTCGATTCGCTGGGTGCCCTGGTGACGCTGGATTCGCTGAGCGTGGATGCCGACACCGCGCGCTGGCGGCTCACGCGGCCGAGCCGGCTCGCGCTCAGCGCCACGCGATGGCACGTGGACGATCTCGAACTGCGCTCGCGCGGCGGCCGCCTCGGCGCGCGAGGGGGGATCGACCGGCGCGGCGAGCAGGATTTCGATCTCGAGCTGGATCGCGTGACGCTGCCGGGTCTCGCGGCCTGGGTCGGCCGGCGCGACCTGAGCGCGTTCGTCGATGGCCGCTTGAGGGTGCGCGGGCCGGCGAGCCGGCCGAGCGCCGAGGGCCAGGCCGCGCTGGCGCTCTACACGGCCGGCGAGCCGGCCGGAAGCCTCGGCGCCCGGCTGTCGTGGGCGGAACGGCGCGCGCGCGTGGACGGGGCGTTCGCTACACCCAAAGCGGATTCCCTGAGCTGGTCGGCGCAGCTCCCGCTCGTGGCATCGCTGGCGCTCCCCGAGCCGGGGGCCGCGGCGGCGGCGAAGCCACCGCTCGCGGGACCGGTCAGGGTCCACGTGCTGGCGAGCCGGTTCCCGCTCGCTTCGCTCGCACCGTTCCTCGATCCGCTCGCGGTGGGCACACCATCGGGCACGCTCGATGTGGACGCCCGGCTCGACGGCGACGAGCGCGCGCTCGCCGGCAGCGGGCAGCTGGAGATCGCGGGTGGCGTGTTCCCGCTCCCGGTGCTGGGCGTGAGCTACCGCGACGTCACGCTCCGCGCCGAGTTCTCGGGCGATCGGCTGCGCATCCAGCGCGCCGGGGCGAGCTCCGGGAAGGGCACGCTCGAGGCCAGCGGCGAGGTGCGCTTCGCGAGCGTCACGCGCGTCGAGCCGAAGCTCCACGTCAAGACGCGCCGGTTCGTGCTCTCGAACTCGAACGACTTGAAGGCCACCGCGACATGCGAGCTGGACGTCACCGGGACGCTGGACGCGCCGGTCGTCAAGGGCAGCGTCACCGTGGGCAGCCTGTCGCTCTACTTCACGCAGCCGGACCTGGCGGCGACGGACGCCGGCTCCGACGTGAGGCTGACGCCCGCGGACGTCCGCATGATGGAGGAGACGTTCGGCTACGTCGCGCCCCACGCGCCGGCGTTGCCGCTCCAGCTCTACGATGCCTCCGACCTCGACCTCGCGATCAAGATGGAGCGCGACAACTGGATCCGCCAGCGCGTGCCACCGAAGATGGCCGTGGCGCTGACCGGGGATTTCAAGCTCCGCAAGCGACCGCACGCCGAGCCGGAGTTGTTCGGGAAGATCGAGCCCATCCCCAACCGCGGCTACGTGCAGCAGTTCGCGCGCAGCTTCGACATCACCGGCGGCGAGGTGCTGCTCAACGGCCGGATGAATGACCACGCCGTCTCGATCCATGCCCAGTTCAAGCCGGAGTCCGGCGTCGAGAGCGTGAGCAGCACCGAGGTGGTGGTGAAGCTGGACGTGGAGGGCACGCCCGATCACCTCAAGCTGACGCTGTCGTCCGATCCGCCCATGTCGGAGGCGGAGATCGTGAACTTCATCGCCACCGGGCACGCGGCCGCGGCGGCGCCCACGACCTCGAACGGGACCTCGAACTCCTCGCTGCTCCGCGACATCGGCCTCTCGCAGCTCAGCGGTCCGGCCGAGAGCGTGGCGCAGGAGGCCGTGGGCCTCGACGTGCTGGAAGTGCGCTACGACCCGCTGCGCGGCGCCACGCTGGTGGCGGGCCGCTACGTCGACCCGCAGCTCTACGTCGGCTTCCGGAGCCCGCTCGACTACAACCAGAACACGTCCACGAACACGTCGAACTCGACGGTCAACTCCACCGCGTTCGAGGTGGAGTACGCGATCTCTCGCTGGCTCGTGTTCAACATGCAGGGCGAGACGGCGAAGCTCCGCTCGTTCTTCCGGGCGCGCCGTGCGTACTAGGCTCGGCTGGGTGTTCGCGCTGCTGCTCGCGGTGGCACCGGCGCGGGCACAGGTCCCGGTGGACCCGCTCACCGAAGTGCGAAGGATCCGCTTCCATGGCATCGACGAGCTCAACCAGCGCAAGCTGCGCGCGCTGCTCAAGACGAAAGATCGCGGCGGCGCCTATGGGCTGCGCGTCGCGCTGGGGAAGATCCCGTTCGTGCCCTCGCCCGCCCACCACCCGTTCTCCCCTCTCGTGCTGCAGCAGGACGTGGTGAGGATCCGCCAGAGCTACGCCGCCGCCGGCTACTTCCTCGCCGACGTGCGCTACGACGTCACGCGCGACGACGCCCGCAACCTGCTCGACATCACGTTCCGCGTTCACGAGGGCCGCCCGCTGCTGGTCACGGCCGTGCACGTGTTCGGCGAGGACACCACCGCGACGCTGCCGGTGCCGGCGACGGAGCGGAAGTCGTGGGCGCGACTCGTGAGCTCGATCCAGCGACAGCGCGACAAGCCGATAGCGATCGAGGATGCCACCGACGGCCAGACGCGGCTCCAGGGCTGGTGGCGGGATCGTGGCCATCCGCTCGCCAGCGTGCGGCTCCGGCCGGAGGCGGATACCGCGCGGTCGAGAACGACGCTCGACTACCGCGTGTGGCCGGGGCCGTTCGCGCACTTCGGCGCGGTCCAGGTCGAGGGCACGCGCTCGCTCGCGCCCGGGACGGTGAGGCGCCTGACGCCGATCGACTCCGGCGACACCTACTCGGCCGCCGCGCTCGAGCGGACTCGGCTCGCACTGCGCCAGCTCGAGATCATCCGCGTGGCGACCGTCGACGTGCCCGCGCTCGCCGCGGCGGACACGTCGGATGCCACGCGCGGGGGCGCCGCCAGCGGCCTGGGCAGCGCCCCGCTCCCGGTGCGCGTGCAGGTCACGGAGGGCGACGGTCACCTGATCGGCGCCGACCTGGGCTACGTGACCGACGGCGGCATCGCGGCCGAGGGCACGTGGGAGGACCACGACTTCTCCGGCGGCGGGCGCTCGCTCAAGCTGAGCACGATCGCCCAGACCGGCTGGCTCGCACTGGCCGACAACCCCGACGAGCGCTACCGCGTCGGCCTGGCACTGCGCCAGCCCGGGTTCCTCCTCCGCCCGCTGTCGGGGGTGCTGGCGCCGTTCCTCGAGTATCGCGACGACACGCAGGATCGCTCCACCCAGTATGGCGTGAACGCGTCGCTCGTCCGCCAGAAGTCGCAGTTCCAGTCCGCGTCGCTCAGCTACGAGATCGCGGTCCGCCAGATCCACGAGTACCGCTTCGGCGACCTGGCCTCGGGCGAGATCGACCTGCTCACGTTCCTGACGCAGGTGGCGCAGGGCTCGCTGGATTCGCTGGGGACATCGATCAAGAGCAGCACGTTCACGCTCTCGGGGATCACCGGCACGCTCGACCACGCCGCGAATCCCCGGCTCGGCATCATCGTCCGCCCCGCCGTGCAGCTGAGCGCGCCGACCCGCTGGTCGAGCACGTCGTTCTGGCGGGCGGACGTCACCGCGAACGCGTTCCTGCCGCTCCACCGCCGCATCACGCTCGCCTCGCGGTTCGCGCTCGGCCGGCTGTTCCCGTTCGGCAAGAGTATCCCGGCCGCCGGCACGAACCCCAGGGAGCAGTTCCTCGAGCTTCACGACGTGATCTTCACGGCCGGCGGCACCGGCGACGTGCGCGGCTGGGAGAACCGGCTGCTCGGCCCCAAGGTTCCGGAAGTGCTGTTCACGACCGAAACCGACACGTCCGGCAAGCCGCTCTACATTCCGCACACCGACAGCTACGTGCCGCTCGGCGGGCTGGAACGCATGAGCTTCTCCGTCGAGCTGCAGCTGCCGCTCCCGGGCATGGGTCCCAACTTCGGCGCGCACGTGTTCCTCGACGGCGGCCGCGTGCGGACCGAAGACCACCGCTTCGACTTGAAGCAGGGCGAGCACGGGCAGGAGCAGATGTTCTACGCGACCGGCGCCGGCGTGGACGTGCGCACCCCCGTCGGCCCGATCAAGATGGGGTTCGGGTACAAGCTGAACCCCTCGCTCACCGACCTCGTCGATCCCGCCGTGCTCCTGCGCGAGGCCGCCGCGGGCCAGGACGTGGACGCCTTGCCGCGCGACCAGTCGCGACGCTGGCAGTTCTACCTCGCGATCGGGGCGAGCTACTGAGCGGTGCGCGGCCTCTTTGCCGCGGTTGCCGGGCGACGGCTATGGTCCCCGGCGTGCGAACCCTGCCGCCGCGCTGCCCGGTCCGTTCAATGGCACGGCTCGCGCTGTCGCTCACGTGCGCGCTGGTCGCGTTCGGGCCCCGGCCCGCGCGCGCGCAGGACCATCCGGTCCCGGGCGTGCCCAGCGCCGCCGACAGCCTCGCGGCGCTCCGCGACGTCGGCGACGTGCTGGCGAGGCTGTTCCGCCGCGAGGTGCCGACCGAGATGGTGCGCGAAGCGCGCCCCGGGCTCTCGGTCACGCTGCTGCCGTCGCTCGGGTACAACCCCAGCTACGGCGCATTCGCGGGCGTCAGTGTGTCGCTCGGCGGCTGGCTCGGCGAGCGCGCGACCACGCAGCTCTCCGCCGGCTCGCTCGGCGCCAGCTACTCGACGACCGGGCAGATCAGCGTCCAGTTCCGCTCCGACTTCTACCTTCCCGACAACGCCTGGGTGCTGCGCGGCGACTGGCGCTACCTCGACACCAGCCAGGAGACGTTCGGCCTCGGCCCCGCCGAGCCCGGCCGCTCCGCCTACCCGATGGACTTCCTGCTCTATCGCCTGCACCAGGTCGTCTACCGGCGCGTGCAGGACTCGAACGTCTACGCCGGTCTCGGCGTCCACTTCGATCGCTACGCGAACATCCACGACGAGCGCGCCGCGGCCGGCGAGTTGACGCCGTTCAGCGTCTACAGCGGCGGCACGCCGGAGCAGACGCAGTCGGTCGCGCTGTCGGCGAACGTGCTCATCGACAGCCGCGACAACGCCATCAACGCCAGCCGGGGCGTGTTCTGGAACGGCAGCATCCGCGCCTACCAGAAGGCTTTCGGCAGCGACCAGGACCGGCAGTCGCTGTGGAGCGACTTCCGCGGCTTCGTGCGGCTGCCGGGTTCGAGCCGAAACGTGCTCGCCGTGTGGAACACGCTGTGGTTCACGTTCGGCAACGGCCCCTACCTCGACCTGCCTGCGATCGGGTGGGACACGTACGGCCGCAGCGGGCGCGGCTTCCTGCAGGGCAACATCCGCGGCACGAACCAGATCTACACCGAGTTCGAGTACCGCCTGCGGCTGTCACGGAACGACATGTGGGGCGCGGTGGGGTTCGTGAACTTCATGGCCACGACCGCGCCGGGTGACGGCGCGTTCGGCACGCTCGACCCCGGCGGCGGCGTGGGCCTGCGCATGAAATTCAACAAGAAGACGAACACCAACCTGTCGGTGGATGCCGCGCGCGGCCAGGACGACGTGACGCGCTGGTTCTTCGGTCTCCAGGAAGTGTTCTGAGGCCGATCGGGCGGCATTCCAGCGACATTGACGGGCCGGGCGCCTCTGCTAGCCTCGCGCTCGCCGCGCCCGCCTTCGGGCGGGACACGTAAACGGTCGACGGATCGCCCGGGGGCGTCCGCTCGCGCGAGACTCGGACGCGAGGACGTTCCCATCCGCCGGCCCAGGGAGGACCCATGATCACGATGCGCGTAGTTGCTCGTGCAGCGGTGGCCGCCGTGCTGGTCGCGTTGTCGCTGTCCGCGGTGAGTTGCGGCGTATCCAAGACGAAGTACGCGGACCTGAACAAGAATTACGACGCGGCCGTGGCGCAGACCAAGACGCTCCAGGCCAGCCTCGACGCCGCGAACAAGGAGAAGGAGCAGCTCCAGAGCGAGAAGAGCGCCATCGAGCAGCAGGCGAAGGACAACGAGGCGATGGCCCAGCAGCTCGGGACGAAGCTCCAGGAGCAGCAGAAATCGGTCGAGGAGATGAAGTCCACGTACGAGTCACTGGTCGGGAACCTCAAGGGCGAGCTGGACAGCGGCAAGCTCGAGGTGCAGCAGCTGCGCGACGGCATCAGCGTGAACCTCGCGCAGGACATCCTGTTCAAGTCGGGTTCGGCCAACCTGGACAAGGCCGGGCAGGAGCTGCTGCTCAAGGTGAGCGACCAGCTCAAGGCGTCCCCGTTCCAGATCGTGGTCACCGGCCACACCGACAACCAGAAGATCGGCCCCGCCCTGGCGGCCCGCTACCCGACCAACTGGGAGCTGGGCGGTGCGCGCGCCTCGCGCATCGTGCGGCTGTTCGAGCAGGCCGGGATCGGCGCCGAGCGCCTGGCTGCGGTCTCGTTCGCGGACAGCCGTCCGCGCGAGCCCAACGACACGCCCGCGGGACGCGAGAAGAACCGGCGGATCGAGATCCGCCTGCGCCCCGTGTCCGCGGGTCAGACCGCGGGCTCGGACCAGTAACCGACGCCAGCCGTTCACGAGCAGGCCCGGTCGCCGTTCCCGGCGGCCGGGCCTTCGCATTCAGGGGCGGTTCGGGCGCGCCGCCGCCGGCTCGCGAATGAGCGGCTGCAGACGCCGCCAGCGCTCGATGAGCCCGTCCACCAGCCTCGCGACCGCACGATAACCGTCGCGCAGTCCCTGCGGCGGCGCGGTGTCGGCCGACTGGACGCCGATCGCGATGTCGGTGAGCGCGTCGGCCGCGCCGGCGAGGCTCGTGCCGCCGCGCGTGCCCAGCGTGACGAGCGAGTCGCGGAGCGCCGGCGCCAGCGCGTCGCCTCCCTCCTGCCGCGCGCGCTCGATCTCGTCGTGCGCGTTCCACGCGCGCACCAGCGTGGAATCGATCGCGTGCGAGAGCTGAAGCTGCTCCACGAGCCCGGCGGCGGGCACCGAGATCCGCGGGTCGAGCCGGATTTCAACAGGACGGGATCTTGCGATCCCGTCCACAGTGAGCGTGACGGTGTAGCTGCCGGGCAGGACGAACGGCCCGAACGGCTGCGCGGGCGTGCCGCCGCCGAGCACGGCGGCGATGGAGTTCCGGAACGTGCGCGCCGCCGGGCGCGGGTAGCGGAGGTCCCAGACGAAGCGGTGCATGCCGGCCGAGTGCTCGATCCGCCGCGGCGGCTGGAGCCAGGCCTTGTCGAAGTAGACGTCGGTGCGCAGCGACTCCGGCGGGTCGTCGCTGCGGAAGCTCCGCACGAGCTCGCCGTTCGCGTCGGTGATCGTCAGCGATACGGGGCCACGGGCCGGCGTGGCCAACCAGTAGTCGAACACAGCTCCCGTGGGCGGGTTCTGGCCGAGCGGGGTCTCGGGCGGCGGCGGCGTGTCGCGGTTCTCGCTGGTCCGCAGCCGCACGGCGGGCGCCGGGGCCACGAGCGCCACCGGCTCGCGCATGAGGCCGGCGGCGATCGCGCGCAGCGGGCTCACGTCGTCCAGCACCCAGATGCCGCGACCCTGCGTGGCGGCGATCAGGTCGTCGTGGTGCGCGAGCAGGTCGCGCACCCACGTGGTCGGGAACCCCTTCGCCAGCGGCTGCCAGTGCCCGCCGTCGTCGAACGACACGTAGATCGAGCGATTCGTGCCCGCGTAGAGCAGGCCCTTCTGCCGGCGATCGCAGCGGACGACCGCCACGAACTCGTCGGCCGGGAGCCCGCGCGCGATCGACTGCCACGTGCGCCCGCCGTCGTGCGTCGCGAAAGCCACCGGCGAGAAGCGGTCCAGCCGGTGCGTGTCGATGGCGACGTAGACCGTGGCCGGATCGATCGGCGACAGGTCGACCGAGCTGACGATGCCCCACGCCGGCGTGCCGGGCGGGGTCACGTTCGTCCAGTGCGCACCGCCGTCGACCGTGCGCTTCACCAGCCCGTCGTCGGTGCCCACCCAGATCGACGCGGTGTCGTGCGGCGACGGCGCGATGCTGAACACGACGCCGTAGCCGCACGCGCGCGCCTGCTCGGGCGAGGGGTCTTTACATTGAAGCTCGCCCGGGCGTTTGCCCGAGAGGTCGGGGCTCACCGTGTCCCAGCTCTGCCCGTCGTCCATTGAACGAAACAGCACCTGCGCGCCCAGGTACATCGCGTGCGGCGGCAGCGGCGAGAGGACGAGCGGCGTGATCCACGTGTAGCGGTAGCGCACGGTCTGCGGGTCGGCGCCGTAGCTGTTGAGCGGCCATGCCGAGACGTCGGCGCTCTGCCGCGTCTCCTCGTCGAAGCGCGAGATCGAGCCGCCGAGGCCGCTTCCGAACACCGTCCGCGGGTCGCCGGGCTTCGGCACCATGTAGTCGCGCTCGTCGCCGCCCACCGGGTGCCAGTCGCGCTCCTCGATCACGCCGTAGGCGCCGCGGCTCGCGATCTCCACCGTGCCGTTGTCCTGCTGGCCGCTGTAGATGTGGTACGGGAACCGCTCGTCGGCGGCGAGGTGGTAGAACTGGCCGGTCGGCTGGTTGTACCAGCTCGACCACGTCGCGCCGGCGTTGTTCGTGACCACCGCGCCCTGGTCGGAGCCGGTGATCATGCGCTTGGGCTCCGAGGGGTCGATCCACAGCGCGTGGTAGTCGTCGCCGCCGGGCGAGCCGCGCAGCACCTCGAAGTGCCGTCCGCCGTCGTGCGAGACGCGGATCGAGCGGCCCATGACGTAGACCCGCTCGGCGTCGTCGGGCGCCACGATGACGCGGCCGAAGTAGCTGCTGCCGAGGCTGGCGTCGGGGTTCACGAGCCGCCACGATTCGCCGCCGTCGTCGCTGCGATAGAGGCCGGAGGTTGCCGCGGCGTTCGAGCCTTGGGCGCCTCCGGCGGCGTTCGAGCCGCGGGCGCCTGCGGCGCCCACATTGGGAGGCGGATAGGCCTGGATGCACGCATAGACGATGCGTCCGGCGCTGCCGCGCGCCACGGCGATGCCGATGCGGCCGACGCGGCCCGACGGCAGCCCGCCCGCGAGCCGGCGCCAGTGCTCGCCGCCGTCGTCGCTCCGCCACACGCCCGAGCCACGCCCGCCCTGCGGCATGAAGTAGTCGAGCCAGGCGTGGAGCCGCATCTGCCACGTGGCGGCGAACACGACGTTCGGCTGGAGAGCGTCCCACGCCAGGTCCACGGCGCCCACCGAGTCGGGCGTCTGGAGGACCGGCTGCCATTTCCGGCCGCCGTCGCGCGACAGGAACACGCCGCGCTGCGCGTCGCTGCCGAACACGTGGCCGAGCGATGCCACGAGCACGCGGTTCGCGTCCTTCGGGTGGACCAGGATGGCGCCGATGTGTCGCGACGTCACGAGGCCCACGCGGGTCCACGTCTCGCCGCCGTCCGCCGAGCGGTAAACGCCCTCGCCCGCCATGATGTCGTAGCGCGCGTCCGGCTGGCCGGTGCCGGCGTAGAGCACGCGCGGGTCCGACGGCGCCACCGCGAGCGCGCCGATCGACGCTGCGCGCTCGTGCTGCATCAGTCCTCGCCACGTATGGCCGGCGTCGGTCGTCTTCCACACGCCGCCGCCGGCGCCGCCGAACCAGAACGTCGTGGGATCGCCTTCGATCCCCGCCACCGCCGTGGCCCAGCCGGCGCGGAACGGGCCCACGAGCCGCCAGCCCGCATCGGGGAGCGGCCTGGTGTCGGTGGACGCCGCCGTCGCTGGGGGTCCCGAAGCAACGGTGAGCAGTGCGGCCACGAAGACGCGCAGCGCGGCGTTCGGCATCGGGATCTCTCCGGGGGCACGGGACCGGGCGGCTCCGAAGCCTACCGCAGCCGCGGCCCCGGCGCAGTTGAAACTCCCCGCTCAGGTCGGGCAAGCCCGCCGCCGATGACGGCCCGGGAGGGTCTGTCATGCTCACGTTCATCCGCAGCCAGTGGGCCGCCTGGGCCCGGGACTGGAAGCTCACGCACCAGCCGCAGCAGGGCTGGCTCCAGCGCACGGAGCGCGTGGCCGGCGAGCGCAACGGGTTGCTCGTGCGCGCTGGCTGGGGCATCGACGACTATCCGGGGCTCACGATCGTCGTTCGCTTCCCGCGCACCATCGACGTCCAGGGCCTGCGGCAGCGCCTCATCGAGGATGCGACGCTCGACGTGCTGCCCGGCAAGGGCGCCGCGCGCAAACACACGACGCTCGTCGCCGGCAAGCCGGCGGCGTTCGTGCGCTGGGGGAAGCCGCCGGAGTTCACGCTCGGGGAGGACGCGCTGACGTGGCGTCGCGTGTTCTCGTGGGGCACGCCGAAGACCGCGCGCATCCAGTCGTGGGTGGAAGCTCTCGTTGCCGCGGTGGCCCGTGCGACGCCCGCGTTCCAGGGTCGCTGCGAGGGTTGCGGCGTGGCCGACGTGCGCCGCCACGTGCTCGTCGACGGAGTGCCCACGCTGCTCTGCGCATCGTGCCAGCAGCGCACGGTCACCGAGGGTGAGATGGCGGATCGCGCCTATGAGATGACCGAGGCGAACCACGGCGTGGGCGCCGCGCTGGCCGGCTTCGCCGCGATCGCGGGCGCCACCGGCTGGGCCGCCGTGGCGGCGCTGACGCAGCGCGAGTTCGCCGCCGCCGCGATCGGCATCGGCGCGCTCATCGCGTGGGCGTATCGCCGCGGCGCCGGCCGCGTGGACACGGCGGGCCGCGTGATCGGCGCGGCGTTCACCGTGGCCAGCGTCACGCTCGGCGACATCCTGCTCTTCGCGTGGTGGGTGGCGAAGGCGCGGCCGGACATCGGCTACCGGCTCGACGCCGGCTGGTTCGTTTACCTGTCCGCATGGCGTGAACGCCCCGCGGACCAGGTCGTCTCGCTGCTGCTCGGGTGCGCCGGCGCGTGGGTGGCGTTCCAGGTGCTCGCGCGGCCGAAGCTCACGCACACGATCCAGCAGGCGGACCAGGCGGACACGACGAAGCGCGCCGCCTGAGTTCGTACGGGCTCGCGGCCCCCAGGTGCCGCGGGCGCCCCACGTTCAGCGCGGTGCCAGGTCGAACGTCTCGCTCATCAGCACGCGCACGCCGCCCCATGCGTGCCCGCGCGCGAGCGCGCCCTTGAACTCGCGCGAGCGGAACGCGTACGGCTCGAGCACCAGCCGCAGCTGGCGGCGCCGCCCGCTGGCCGCGTCCACGCTGTGGTGGCCGAGCACGATCCCCTGCCGCAGCTCGTAGGTGAACGTCTGGATGTCGCGCCGCGAGAAGCGATAGTCGCTCCGCCAGTCACCGTAACCCTGGAGCAGCGCGTTGTAGCCGTAGGCGAAGCCCTCGAGGCTCGCGAACGCGAACGCCTCGAAGCCGCTCGTACGCTGCGGAGCGCCGGCGAGGAGCCCCGGGTGCGCCATGTGCATGTCGAACGTCCACAGCGGCGACGCCGACCAGCCGAGTGCCGCGGACAGGCTCGAGTGCGCGTCGGTGTAGTAGCCCAGTTCCGCCCCCGCGTCGGCCATGAGCTCCACGCCCGGGCTGCCCCGCCATCGCCGGTAGCCCACGCGTGTGAGGTCGTAACGCGCGGTGGGTACGCCGAGGCGCGAGTCGAGGATCTGGTGATCCCAGCCCGCGGGGTCCACCGGGTCGTCGCTCCCGTGCAGCGTGCGCAGCGCGGCGTGGATCGAGCGCTGCACCACCTCCCCGACCGGACTGCCGATCGTGCCCAGCGTGGCCTCGCTGCGCCAGAACGCCAACCGGTCGCGGTCCGCGTGCGAGGCGTCCGGCGTCCGGCGGACGGTCCAGCCGATCAGGAACGCGTACGGCCGGTCGCCGTACTGGATGTCGGCGCGCTCGATGTGTTCGGGCGTGAACGCGGTCGCGAACAGCGTGCGCGCGTAGTGCGCCGGCCGCGGCGCGCCGTGCGTGCGGATGCCGAGCAGCGTCCGCCCCAGCCAGCGCGCGCCGGCCTCGAAGCCGTCGAGCGGCGCGTCGAGCAGCGGGTGCGCGTCGTCATCACCAGACCCCTCATCGCCCTCCCACGTGAAGCCCGTGCCGAGCGTGTAGTTCTGGTCGGTGCGGGGGGCGAATTGGAAGTTGTCCTCGTCCAGGTAGAACGAGGTCCCGCGCGCGAGCGCACCCGCGGAACGCGGATCCAGCGACGTTCGAGGCATGGGCGCGACCGTCGCAGTCGGGAGCGGCGGCAGTGACGAATCCAGCGCGAGCGACAGCAGCAGGTCCCACATGGCGCCTCGCGATCGGGCGGCTCGGAGCAGGGCGGGTGAACGGTGCGTGTCGCGGCCGAGCGGGTTCCGAGCACGAGCAGTGCCCGCGCGTCGTCACGCATTCGCAATGCCCGTGGGCGACCGCAAGTTGTCGCCGTCAACGACACGGCCCGGTCAGTGCTCCAGCGCGCGGGGCAACCATCCTGCAACGCCGGGCAGCGCGTTTCGCGGTCAACGAAATGTCCGAAACGTCGAGGGCCGGCTCCGTCTGGAGCCGGCCCTCTGGATCGATCGAGCGCTTCGCGCGCCTACGAGCCGCCCTGCAGGTCGGTGAGCAGCTTCACGGCGCCGGCGCGGACATCGTCTCCCTTGGTCACGGCCTCCGCGAGCCGGCCGGCCTGTGCCGCCGCTTGCGCTTCGGTCCATTCGGTCTTGAGCCGGGCCAGCACGGCCACCGCGCTCTGCTCGGCGTTCGGAGTTCCCGCCGCGGGCTTCACCAGCCCGGCCGCTTTCTTGTCGAGCGTCGCGAGCGTGGCGGGGATCGACCCGGTCAGCTCCGCCCACGCGGTCTGCGCCTGCGTCGTCTTCTCGGGCAGGCTGGCGGCCAGTTCCTTCACGCGCGCGTCCAGGCTCGTGGCCGCGGCCAGCGCACCCTTGGTGTCACCGCCCTGGAGCTGTGCGTTCGCGGCGGCGATCGCATCCTCGATCGCCTTCGCCTCGTCGGGCACGATGTTCTGCGCCTGCTGCTTGATGGCGTCGTAGGCCTGAACGGTCGCGGCCAACGCCTTCTCCGCGGCGCCCTTCTGCGCACCACACCCCGGCACGATCAGCGCCGTGGTCAAGGCAAGTCCCAGCCAGAAGATCCTTTTCGTCATGGAACGCTCCATTCCGTTGTGTCCCGGCGGCCTCCGGGATGCGTTCACGACCCCACGAGGACTCGCGGCGTCGCAGGCCGCCGACTCTAGCACACCCCGGGCCAGCCGCCTGGGCGATGCCGAGGCCTGACTCACTCGTAACGCAGCGACTCGATGGGATCGAGCGATGCCGCGCGCCGCGCGGGCCAGACGCCGAACAGCAGCCCCACCGCGGCGGAGAACCCGAACGCCAGCGCCACCGAGTCGGCGCCGACCGATGTGCTCCAGTGCAGCGCATCGCGCAGCACGGCCGAGGCGCCCGCTCCCAGCGCCACGCCGATCGAGCCGCCCAGGAGACACAGCGTCACCGCCTCGATCAGGAACTGGGACAGGATCAGGAAGCGCGTGGCACCGAGTGCCTTGCGGATGCCGATCTCGCGCGTGCGCTCGGTCACCGAGACCAGCATGATGTTCATGATGCCGATGCCGCCCACGAGCAGGCTCACGGCGGCGATGCCGGCGAGCAGCCAGGTGAACACCTGCGTGGTCTCGCCGAGCGTGGTGAGGAAGTCGGCCTGGTTGCGGATGCTGAAGTCATCCGGGTCGCCCGTGCGCAGGTGGTGCTCGCGACGCAGGATGCGCGTCACCTCGGCCATGGTGGCCGGGATCTTGTCCTCGCTCGGGGCCAGCACGTTCAACGACCGCAGCCGGTCGCCGCCCATCAGCCGCGCCTGCGCGGTCTGGACCGGGATGAGCACCTGGTCGTCCGGGTTCTGGAACCCGCCGGTCTGCCCCTTCGGCGCGAGCACGCCCACGACGAGGAACGCCGCGCCGTTGATGCGCACGGTCTCGCCCACGACCGCGGCGCCCGCGGAGAGCCCGAGGTCGCTCACGACCTGGGGCCCGAGCACGGCGACGCGCCGGCGCGCGGCGTCCTCGCTGGCGGCGAACATGCGCCCGTCGGCGATCGCGTAGCGCCGCACCTCCAGGTAGTTCGCGCTCGTGCCCACGATCGAGGTGTTCGTGTTGTGGCTGCCGTAGACCACCTGCATCGTGCGCGACATCTCGGGCTGGACGGCGGTGAGCACGACGCCGCGGTCCGCGAGCGCCTGCGCGTCCTCGAGCTTGAGCGGCCGGCGGTCGGTGGCCGAGGCGACCGAGCCGGGACCGCGCTGCTGGCCGGGCACCACCGTGAGCATCGTGGTCCCGAGCGAGGCGATCCTGTCCTTGACCGACTGCTGCGCGCCGCGCCCGAGCGCCACCATGGCGATCACGGCGGAGACGCCGATGACGATGCCCAGCATGGTGAGCAGCGAGCGGAGCTTGTTCGCGCGCAGCGCCTCGAGCGCCACCGCGAACGTCTCGAAGAGCGGCATGTCAGCTCCCTCCCCGACGGCCGCCGCCACCGCTACCACCACCGCCGCCGCCGCCCGTTCCGCCGATCCCACCCGGCATCGTGCCGACGCGCTGGCGGATCTGGCCCTGTCGCTCGCTGCGCGAAGCCTGGGCCTGGGTGATGCCCAGCATCACCACCTCCTCGCCCTCGCGCACGCCCGACATCACCTCCGACCAGTCGAAGTCGCTCAAGCCCAGTTTCACGAGCCGCGGCTCGATGCCGCTCGCCGTGCGCACGAACACCACCTGCGCGCGGTTCGCGCGCACGCCGGCAACCGGCATCGCGCCGGCGCCCGCATCACCGCCCGTCGCGCCCATCCCGCCGCGGCCGCCCCAGCGATGGCCGCCGCGGCCGGCGCGGCTCGAGTCCTGGCCGGCGCGCGCGCGCCCTGCCATCGTGCTGTCGCCGCCCGCGCGCCAGCTCCCGCCGGCGGCCGCGACGCTCGCGCTGTCGCGTGCCGCGCGCCCCCGGCCGCCCGCCGGGAACGAGCGCATGATCGTGGCGCGCACCGAGTCGGCATCGAGGCCGAGCGACGGCGCGATCACCAGCGCTTCCCGCAGGCTCCGCACCGCGTCCGCCGGCACGGCGAGCACGTCGCTCCGGCGGTCCACGATCAACGACACCTCGCCGTTCATGCCCGGGAGCAGGCGCTGATCCTCGTTCGCCAGCGACACCAGCACCGGGAAGTTCGTCACCGATTGCTCGACGACGGCCTGGGGCTCGATCTTCTCCACCAGCCCTTCGAACGTGCGGTCGGGATAGGCGTCCACCGTGACCGTGGCGCGCTGGCCCGGTTGCACCTGGCCCAGGTCGGTCTCGGCCACCATGGCGCGCATGCGGATCCGGCGCAGGTCGGCCATCGTGAGCAGCGTGGTGCCGCCGCTCACCGAGGACGTGGCCGACGAGATCACCTGGCCCGCCGAGACCGGCTGCGAGAGCACCGTGCCCTCGACCGGCGCGCGCACGGTGGCGTCGTCCAGCCGCTGCTTCGCCTGGTCGAGGTTCGCGCGCGCGGAGACCAGCGCCGCCTGCGCGTTGACGTAGTCGAGCTGCGCCGCGTCGTGCTCGTCGGCCGTGAGCACGCCGCGCGAGAACAGCTCGTCGGAGCGGGACTCCTGGTCCTTCGACACCCGCACCTTGGCCACGGCGGCATCCAGCGAGGCCTTCGCCTGGTCGTACTGCGACTGCACGTCGCGCGCGTCGATCTGCACCATGAGGTCCCCGGTGCGGACGTGCGAGCCCACGGACACCGGCAGCTGGGTGATCGTGCCCGAAGCCTTGGACTTCACCTCGACCAGGTTCACCGGCTCGATCGTGCCCGAGGCCTCGATCATGAGCGCCACGTCGTGCCGCGAGACCGGCTGCGTCGACACGTCCGCGACGGGCCCGCGCGAGCGTCCGCCGCGCACCTGCCACATCGCCCCCGCGGCGAGCACTGCGAGCGCCGTGAGCACCCACACCGGGCGCACCTTCCATCGGCGGATCATACGCGTACCCCTTTCACAGGTCCCTTCCCACGAGCGCTTCGAGCTGAGCCTTGGCGACGCGCTGGTCGTAGCGTGCGCGGATCAGGTCGCGTCGCGCCTGGTCCAGCGCCGCCTGCGAGCTCAGCACGTCGAGCAGCGTCGAGCCGCCCAGCGAATACCGATCCCGTTGCACGCGCAGGTCCTCGTCCGCGGCCTCGACGGTCGCCACCTCCGAGGCCACGCGCTGGGTCGCCTCGCGGAAACCCCCGAGCCCGTCGGTGAACGCCTGGCGCGCCGCGAGCCGGGCGTCGCGCAGCGAGGCCTCGGCGTCGCGCACCGCGACCGCGGTCTGCGTCAGCTGCGCCTCGCGGCCGAACTGGTCGAAGAGCGGGAACGTGAGGCCGAAGCGCAGCGAGGCCGAGTAGTCGAGCGTCGCCGCGTCCCACGCCGGCCCGTCGCCGGTGCCATTGCCGGCGCGCGACCAGCTCGCGGTCAGCGACGGCAGGTAGGCGCTCCACGCCCCCTTCCGCGCCTCGCGCGCGGCGTCGCGCACCGCGCGTGCCGCGCGCACGCTGGGCGCGTCCTCGACGAGGTGCGCCAGCGTGGAATCGTCGAGCGCGATCGTTGCCGAACCCAGGGAGTCGCCTGCCGCCGCGGTGACCGGCTCGAGCGAGCCGACCGCGCGTCCGAGTGCCGCGTCCGCCGAGGCCAGGTCCGTGGCCGCCTGCGTCACGGCGAGCTGGGCGTTCCGTACCGAGATCTCGGCGCGCAGCGAGTCGGAGCGCGTTGCCGCCTTGGCGTGCGTGCGCGCGAACGCGTCGACTCTCTGTCGCTCGGCCTGCTCGAGCTGCGCGGCGGCGGCGAGCTGCGTCTCGCGTGCGGCGAGCACGTTGAAGAACGCCTGCTTGGTGTTGAGTGCCGCCTGCCAGCGCGCGGTCGCCGCGTCGACCTCGGCCGAGACGCGGTTCGCGCGCGCCTGGCCCATGTCGAAGAACCGCCGGCCGCCGTCGAACAGCGTCAGGCTCGCGCTGGCGCCCAGGTTCGTGGACCACGGCTGGCGCGAGGTGATGACGACCTGGCCGTTCTCGACGCGCGTGCTGCCCGCGCCGGTGAGCTGCTTGGTCGTCCCCGCCGAGAGGTTCAGGTTCGGCAGGAACGCGCCCCACGCCGAGCGCACCGACGCGCGCGCGTTCTGTGCGCCGCCGTCCGCGCGCACGACGCCGAGATCGTTCCGCTGCGCCATCACCAGCGCCTCGGCGAGCGTGAGCGAGCGCGGCGTCGCGGCCCACCCCGGCGAGGCGGCGAGCCACGCGCACGCGACCGCCGTCGTCAGCATCGCTCCCACCCGGTTCCACGCGTTCATCCGGACCTCGTTCGTTCCGTATTTGAAGATGCGACCGACCCGCCCGGCCCGGCCCTTTCACCGGTATGGACGCACGGCGGTGTGGCAGAAGTGTGGCGCGGCGTGGGTATTTGAAGTCACGGCGTTGGGACGACCGGCCGCAGTTGCGGCCGGTCGAGTGCGGGTCCGGGAACCGCGGTTGCGGCCGGCCGCAGAACGTCGGCGCGGCGCCGCCTGTCACGATTTGGTGTGCCCGTGCCACACTCCTGCCACGCGCGCCGCATCACACTGGGCGGGTCGCGGCCGATGCTGAAGGCGTGGAGGATCCCCGGTGAGCTCGCAGATCCTGGTGGTGGAAGACGACAGCCGCATCGCCGACCTGATCGCGCGCAACCTCGAGGCGGCCGGGTTCACGTGCGCCATGGCGTCGCACGGCGACCAGGCGCTCGGTGAGTTCGCGCGCTCGCGGCCGGCGCTGGTCGTGCTGGATCTCGGTCTCGCCGGCATCGACGGCCTCGAGGTGACACGCCGGCTGCGCCGCGAGAGCGACGTGCCGATCCTCATGGTCACCGCGCGCTCGGCCGAGAGCGACAAGCTGCTGGGGCTCGAGGTGGGCGCCGACGACTACATCACGAAGCCGTTCAGCACCGCGGAGCTGGTGGCGCGCGTGCGTGCGCTGCTGCGCCGCTCGAGCGGCCAGCTGGGCGAGCGGCGGATCGAGCTCGGCGACCTGCGCATCGATCCCGCGCGCCGCGTCGTCGAGCGCGACGGCGCGACGGTGCCGCTCACGACACTGGAGTTCGACCTCCTCTACTTCCTCGCCGCGCGCCCCGGCCGCGTGTTCAGCCGCGAGGCGCTCATGGAACACGTCTGGGGAACCGAGCGCGTGGTCGACGAGCGCTCGATCGACAGCCTGGTCTCGCGGCTGCGGCGGAAGCTCGAGCGTGACCCCGCCGCACCGTCCTACCTGCAGACGGTGTGGGGCGCGGGCTATCGGCTGATGGCGCCGGCGTGAGCGAGGCGCGCGGCCGCCAGAGCCTGATCTGGGTGGTGACCGGCGCGTTCCTCGCCGCGGCCGTGGTGGGTGTCGTGCTTCAGGTGCTCGTCGTGCTCGCCGTGCTGCGGCCGATCGAGGCGCGCGAGACGCGCGGTCGCGCCGAGCTGGCGGTGGCCTCGATCGCCTCGACGTTCGCGACGGCGCCCGCGCCGCCGGCCGGCGCCGAGCTGGATTCGCTCCTGAGCCGCACCCGCAACGAGCACGGCATCCGGCCGGCGCTGCTCGTCGTCCGCTGGAGCGATGGCCGGCTCACCGCGTGGCCCACCGAGTTCCAGCGGCTCGCCGCGCGGCTGCTCGACGATTCCGCGAGCGCCGGCGGCCAGCCGGGCGAAGTGCTCGCCCGCCATGCCCTGGTGTCCGGCGGGCGGATGCTCGGCGAGGTCGTGGCCGTGCGCCGCGTGCCGCGCGGACCGCGGCCGGGCGAGCCGTCCGCGTCGCTGCTCCTCCTCTACATCCCGATCGCGGTGCTGCTCTCGGCGGCGCTGGGCGCGCTGCTCGTGCGCCTGCTCGTGCGCCGGCTGCGCGCGCTCGAGGCGCTCGCCGAGCGTGTGGCCGCCGGGGACCTGAGCGCGCGCGTCGCCGACCCGCGGCGCGACGAGATCGGCCGCGTCGCCGGCCAGCTCGACCACATGGCCGAACACCTGATGCGCGCGCGTGACACGCTGCGACTCCACGAGGAGCAGCGCCGCCAGCTGTTCGCCGACATCACGCACGAGCTGGCGACGCCGCTCACGTCGATCCGCGCCGCGGCCGAGACGATGCTCGACCCGCACGTGCCGCTTTCCGCTGACGAGCGCACGCGCTACGTCCGCGGTGTGCTCGACGAGTCACGCCGGCTCGACCGGCTGATCCGCGACCTGTTCGAGCTCGCCCGGCTCGAGGCCGGCGCCACGCCGCTCCAACTCGAGCGCCTGGACCTGGCCGCGCTGGCGCGCAACACGATCGAGCGCTTCACACCACGGTATGCCGCGACCGGCCTGGCGCTGGCGCCGGTCGTCATGCCGGGCGAGGCCTGGGTGCTGGCCGACGGCGCACGCCTCGAGCAGGTGCTCGACAACCTGCTCGTCAACGCGCTGCGCTACGTGCCGGCCGGTGGACACGTGACGCTGTCGCTCACGCAGGTGCAGGCTTCGCGCGCCCGCTGGCGGCTCGTCATCCGCGACGACGGCCCCGGGCTGCCCGCGGACGAGTTGCCGCGCGTGTTCGAGCGCTTCTATCGCGGCAGCGTGCCCCGCGGCGCGCTGGACGCGAGCACGAACGGTGGCTCGGGCCTGGGGCTGGCGATCGTGCGCGAGATCGTCGAGCGCCACGGCGGCGAGGTGCGCGCGCGATCGGTGTCGCCGCACGGCCTCGAGATCGAGCTGGAGCTGACCGCGATCGCGTGAGCCCGGTTTATTTCAGGTTCCGCTCATCGAGCCGCGCCAGCACGACGCCGCTCGAGTCCTCGAGGTCCAGGTGGCGGCCGGCAAGGCGGAAGCGCTTGGTGCCCTCGAGCGCGCGCAGGAACGCGGTCTCCCTCTCCATCGACGGGCACGCCATGCGCGTGCCCGCGAGCGGGCCGAACCGCAGCGTGCCCGCGCCCGACTGGAAGCTGCCGGTGAAGCGGTTGCAGCCGCCGGAACCGGTGACACGCCTGGCCTGCGGGTCGAGCACGAACCACGGCTCGTGCTCCTGGCCCGTGACGGTGACCGCGCGATCGCCGATCCGCACCGGGACCCAGCGGGTGTGGACGAGCCCGGACTGCACGGCGCGGGGCTCGCACGTGTCCCCCGGCGTCGCGCGGATGTAGTCCTCGACCACGAGCGTCGCGCGCGTGTCCGGGCCGTCGGCGCGCCCGCGCCGCTCGATGCGCGCGTCGAACGTGACGCGAAGCTCGGCGCCGGGCCCGCTGCGGCGCTCGGCGTACGCGCGCTCGAGTGCGGGGAAGTCGTCGCTCCGCGCCACCGGCCACTCGAGGCCCGAGCGGCAGTCACGGAAGCGCGGCGCGTCGGCCCGGATGCGGAACATCCCCTGCAGCCTCAGCCGGGGCTCCACGGGGGGCACGCCGGGGGTGCGGCGCAGCTCGTAAGGGAGCGTCGAGACGATCGGGTCGCCCTGCGGGTCCAGCTTGCGGAGCGTCTTCGCGTCGTGGAGCGCCCAATAGGAGACGTCGCGGCCTCCGTCGAGCACCAGCGTGCGGCCGTCGGCGGAGAGCGACCACGCGCCCAGCTCGTAGTAGGTCTCGTCGCGGCCGTTCCGCAGGTAGGACATGCGCTGCGCGAATGCCGAGCCCGGCAGCAGGTCGATCTGGTAGCGGACGCCCGCACAGTCGGCGCACGGGATCAAGCCGGTGTACGTGGCCGGGAGCGCTCCGACGGGTGACGCGGTGTTCGTGCCGGCGGCGCGCCCGATCGCGGGAGAGGCGAGCGCGGCGACGAGCGCGAACAGCGACCATGGGGATGTCGTTCGCATGCGTGGGAGCATCCCAGAATCCACCGCGCGCGCAACGGGGATCCGGAGCCCCGTCGTCAGAGCTGTACTTGCACCTGCGCCAACGCGGTGTCGATGCGGGTGTTCCGCGCGCCGGCGACGCGGCGCGTGAACTGCAGCAGCAGCCGCACCTTCGCGGGTGCGATGTCGACGTTCGTCGCGAACTGCCACGAGCGGACCCGTCGCGAGAGCCCGTACGACGGTCGCTGGAAGTCCTCCTGTCGCGCGTAGAGCTGCACGCGCGGCAGCACGCGGAGGCCTTCCATCACGTACCAGCCCCAGTCGTCGCGGTTCGCGTCGCGGCCACGCACGTGCCGCGTCAGGTACTCGGCGCGCACCATGGCGCCCGACTGCGTGATCACGCCGTCCACGCCCCAGCGCAGGCTGTCGGCGCTGTCGTGCGAGTAGCTGCCGCCCAGCGCGAGCTGGGGCAGCGGCCGCGCGGTCACCCGGGCGACCGCGATCGCGACCGAGTCCCGGTTCGCGATGGCGTTGGCACCCTCGCCGTTGAACACGCCGACGTAGAGGTTGGCGAAGGGCCCCGCCGCGACCTCGCCCATCACGCCCACGTCGTACTTGGGCGCGATCGAGTCCACCGCGACCGCGAGGTCCGCCATCTCGAGCTGGGGCACCGGGATCAGGTACTCGCGCGTGAACGGCGTCTTGAACTCGCCGGCGGTGATCGCCCACGGCGACGGGCTCCAGCGCGCGACCGCCTCGCGCAGGCTGACCGTGGCCGGCGCGCGCACGCCCGCCGAGGCCTGGAACTCAACGAGCAGGCGGTAGGCGAAGCGTGCGGGCAGCGCGCCGTCGATCGAGGCCCGGGCGCGGTTCAGGAACGCGTTGAAGCCGATGTCCTGCACGGCGGACATGCGCGCCTGGATGTAACCGCCGACACGCGGCGGCGTGACGCCGGTGCCGGCGGACGCGTTCCCGCGGGGCGGGACAGCCGAGGTGTCGGCGTCCTGCGCACGCGACGGGGTGGCGAGCGCGCCGAGGACGAGCGAAAAAGCGATCGCGAGGGCGACTCGACCACCTGGGTGGCTGGCAGGGGCTGGCATCGGGGAGCCTCTTTGGGGAATCCTGGGAGCCTAGCGGGCCGCGCGGGCGGTGCCTATGTGACTCAACGCAACCCGCTTGAGGATGGATGGGAACATAGGCGATAGTAAGAGACCCCAGCAAGGCAGGAGGTCCGCCGTGCCCATGGATACGCTGAGCGCCGAGGAAGCGGCGCAGCTGCTCCATCTCAATGTGAAGCGCGTGCAGGGACTCGCGCGCGCCGGAAAGCTCCCCGCCGCGCGCATCGGCCGCAAGTGGCTCTTCCGTCGCGACGAGCTGGAAGCCCTGCTCGGCCGTCCCGCGATCGCGCAGCCGCAGGGCACGATGGCGATCAGCGCGCGCAACCGTCTCCGCGGCTCCATCGCCAGTTTGAAGTTCGACGGTCTCATGGCCGAGGTGGTGCTGCGCATCGGCGATCAGGAGCTGGTCGCGGTGATCACGCGCTCTTCGGCAGACCGTCTCCGCCTCGCACTCGGCGACGAGGTGTTCGCGGTGATCAAGGCCACCGAGGTGATCCTCGGGAAGGAAGGGCGCGAGGCGTGAATCGACCACGCGGGCGGGCCATGATCGTGCTGTTCACGGCTTTGCTGACATCGCTCATCGCGATCACATCCTCGGGCGGCGATGCGCACGCCACGAAGCAGACGCTCCAGGTGTTCGCGGCCGCCTCGCTCGCGGGGGCGTTCCACGAGCTCGCCGACCGCCTGGAGACCGCACACCCCGGGCTCGACGTGCGCATCAGCATCGCGGGCTCGCAGCAGCTCGTGGCCCAGCTCGAGCAGGGCGCCGTGGCCGACGTGTTCGCGTCCGCGGACGACCGCTGGATGAGCTACGCCCGGGCGCAGGGCCTCGTGTCCGGTGAGCCGACGGTGTTCGCGCGCAATCGGCTGGTGATGATCGTCCCAAAGCCGAATCCCGCCCGCATCGGAAGGCTCCAAGACCTTTCCCGCGGCGGCATCAAGATCGTGATCGCCGCCGACGCCGTGCCGGTGGGCCACTACACCCGCACCGTGCTCCGCAACCTCACCCGGACGGAAGGCTTCCCCACGGACTTCGCCACGAGGGCGCTGCGGAACGTGGTCTCCGAAGAGGAGAACGTGAAGTCGGTGGTGAGCAAGGTGCAGCTTGGCGAGGCGGACGCCGGGTTCGTGTACCGCTCCGACGTCACGCCGGCGGTGGCGCGCTACGTCCGCGTGTTCGAGATCCCCGAGGGCGCGAACGTGATCGCCACGTACCCGATGGCGCTCCTCAGGGACGGGCCGGCGCCCGACGCCGCGAAGGCGTTCCTGGACCTCGTGCTCTCCGTCGACGGCCAGCGCGTCCTCGAGCAGCACGGGCTCATGCCGATCGCCGCGATCAGCCGCTGACGATGCCCGTGTCCGCGCTCGCGTCCCCGCGCCGGGCGCGGCCGTCGCTCGCCCGGATCGCGATGCTGGTCGCGGGTAGCCTGCTCGTCGGCTTCCTCGCGCTGCCGCTCGTCGCGCTGCTGCTGCGCGTCTCCCCCGCCGACCTGCTCGCGCGGCTCGCGAGTCCCGTCGTCCTCGACGCGCTGCGCTTGAGCCTCGTCACGAGCGTCGCCGCGACCGCGATCGTGTTCGTGCTCGGCGTCCCGGTCGCCTGGCTGCTCGCAAGCCGCGACTTCCCCGGGAAGCGCGTGGTCGAGGTGCTCGTGGACCTGCCGATGGTGCTCCCGCCCACCGTCGCCGGCTTCGCTCTGCTGATGGCGTTCGGCCGCGCCGGCCTCGCCGGCCGCGCGCTGGCCGCGTTCGGGATCTCGCTGCCGTTCACCACGCTGGGCGTGGTCGTCGCGCAGGTCTTCATGTCGGTGCCGTTCATGGTCGGCCCCGCGCGCGCGAGTTTCTCCGGGCTCGACCGCAGGCTCCTCGACGCCGCCGCCACGCTCGGGGCCCGCGAGACGTTCACGTTCTTCCGCGTCGCGCTGCCGCTCGCGCTGCCGGGGATCCTCGCCGGCGTGGCCATGAGCGGCGCGCGCGCGCTCGGCGAGTTCGGCGCCACGATCACGTTCGCCGGCAACCTGCCCGGCTCGACGCAGACCATGCCGCTCGCGGTCTACGTGGCGCTCCAATCGGACCTCGACTCGGCGGTCGCGCTGTCCGTGCTGCTGATCGTCATGGCGTTCGGCCTGCTGCTCGGCCTGCGGGCGGCGCCGGTGGGCTCGTTCTGGGGGCACACGCGTGCTCGAGCTGCGGATCGCTAGCCGGCTCGGCGGGTTCCAGCTCGAGGCCGAGCTCCAGGTTGCCGACCGCAGCGTGATGGTGCTGGTCGGCGAGAGCGGCTCGGGCAAGACCACGCTGCTCCGTTGTCTCGCCGGGCTGCACCGCCCGGAACAGGGCCGGATCGACGTCGACGGCGAGACCTGGTTCGACGCGTCGCGCTCGCTGTGGCGGCCCGCGCACGAGCGCCCGCTCGGGGTCGTCAACCAGGAGCTGGCGTTGTTCCCGCACCTGACCGCGGCCGAGAACGTGGCGTTCGGACTGCGCGCCCGGCGCGTCGGCGCCTCCGAGCGCCGCCAGCGCACGGCCGCGGCACTGGAGCGGCTGGGCATCGCGGCGCTGGCGGGGCGTCGGCCGGACCAGCTCTCCGGCGGGCAACGGCAACGCGTGGCGATCGCACGCGCGATCGTGCTCGAGCCGAGGCTCCTGCTCCTGGACGAGCCGCTCTCCGCACTCGACGCTTCCAGCCGGCGGACGATCCGTGCCGAGCTCAAGCGCCTGCTCGCGGAGCTTCCGTGCATGACCGTGTACGTGACCCACAGCCCCGCCGAGGCGCTGTCGTTCGGCGAGCGCATCACCGTGCTCGAGGCGGGCCGCGTGAGCCAGACCGGCTCCCGCGAGTCGCTCATGCGCTCGCCGCGCTCGCGCTACGTCGCCGAGTTCCTGGGCGTGAACCTGTTCCGCGGCTCGCTCGCCGCCGCGGCGCCGCCCGGGGCGGCGCACATCGCGCTGCCGCACGGCGATCTCGTGCTCTCCGAGCGCGCGACCGACGGCGACCAGGTGGTGGTCGTGCGCCCGCGCGAGATCACGCTGGCGCTCGAGCGGCCCACCGGGACGGCGCGCAACGTGTTCGAGGGCGCGATCGAGGAGCTGGTACCCGAGCCGCCCGACGGCGAGCTGGTGCGCGTGTCGCTCTCGACCCGGCCGCCGCTCATGGCCGAGGTCACGCGCCAGGCGGTCGAGGCGCACGCCCTGGCCCCCGGGCGACGCGTCTTCGCCTCGTTCAAGGCGGCCGGCGTGCTCGTGGTGCCCGAGCCGGACGCCTGAGACGCCGCCCCCACCTCGAGCATCTTCATTTTCGGCAATGGGTTGGGTCCAGCCGCGGCGACCGCAGATGAGAAATAATCCGCAGTTCCTGACCCGAAACGCCGATAACCGCGCACGACCCAAGGAAGCCGGTGGCGCCCCGCGCTCGGGGCGGCCGGGACGGAGCCCGATGCCTACCCTGGTCTGGATCGCCCTCACCGTCGGCGGCGCACTCGCCGCCGTCTCGCTCGTGTTGCTGGTCCAGCTTCGCGCCCGCACGCGCGAGCTGCGCGCCAGCGCGGAGCGCTTCACGCGGCTGGGCGCCTCGAGCCGGCTCGCCGAATCCGAGCTGATCCGCGCGCGCGAGATGGCGCTCGAGAACGCGCGGCTCAAGTCCGAGTTCGTGGCCAACATGAGCCACGAGATCCGCACGCCGTTGAATGGCGTGCTCGGCATGACCGAGCTGCTGCTCGAGACCGACCTGGACGACGAGCAGCGCGAGTACCTGAGCCTGGTCCAGACCTCCGGCGACGTGCTGCTCGCGGTGATCAACGACATCCTCGATTTCTCGAAGATCGAGGCGGGGCGGCTGGACCTGGACGTGATCGAGTTCTCGCTCCGCGGCTGCGTCGAGACCACGCTCAAGACCATGGCGCTGCGTGCGGAGGAGAAGGATCTCGAGCTGATCTGCGACGTCGGCGTGGACGTCCCCGACGCCGTGCTCGGCGACCCCACGCGCCTGCGCCAGGTGCTCTCGAACCTGATCGGCAACGCCATCAAGTTCACGGACGCGGGCGAGATCGTGGTGAGCGTCCGGCCGGTCGAGGAGCGCGACGGCCGCGCCCGGATCGATTTCGCGGTGTCCGACACCGGCATCGGGATCGCCGCGGACAAGACCGAGACCATCTTCGAGCCGTTCCGCCAGGCCGACAGCTCCACGACGCGCCGCTACGGCGGCTCGGGGCTCGGGCTCGCGATCTCGAAACGCCTCACCGAGATGATGGGCGGCCAGATCGGCGTCGAGCGCCGGCCCGATGGCGGCAGCCGGTTCCGGTTCACGGTGGACTTCGGCCTGCGAACGTCCTCCTCGCTCCCCGAGCGCCCCGAGGCGCTCGAGCTCTCCGGGCTCGAGGTGCTGGTCGTGGACGACAACGCCACGAACCGCAGGATCCTCGGCGACGTGCTCGCCGGCTGGGGCATGAAACCCGAGCTGGCCGGTGGCGGGGCTTCCGCACTCGCGACGATCGAGAGCCGGCAACGAACGCAGCCGTTCGCGCTGACGATCGTGGACTGCAACATGCCGGAGATGGACGGCTTCGAGCTGGTGGAACGGCTGGCGGCCGCGCCGGCCCGGCGCGCGGGCGCGATCGTCATGCTCACCTCGGGCGGCCAGCCCGGCGACGCGGCCCGCTGCCGCCAGATCGGCATCTCGGCGTACATGAGCAAGCCCGTGTCGATGGGCGTACTGCGCGAGGTGATCGAGCGCGCGCTCGCCGCCGACCGCGATGCGCCGCCGCTCGCCGGCAGCGCCATGCGCGCGCGTCCGAGCGCGCTCATCACCCGCCACTCGCTGGCGGAGGCGCAGCGCAGCCTGCACGTGCTGCTGGCCGAGGACAACGCCGTCAACCAGGTGCTGGCCACGAGCCTGCTCAAGAAGCACGGCCACCGCGTGAGCCTGGCCGCGAACGGGCTCGAGGCGCTGGAGCTGCTCGAGCGCGAGCGCATCGACGTCGTGCTCATGGACGTGCACATGCCGGTGCTCGGTGGCTACGATGCGGCGGTGCGCATCCGCGCCCGCGAGGTCGGCACCGGCGTCCACGTCCCGATCATCGCGCTCACGGCCCAGGCCATGAAGGGCGATCGCGAGAAGTGCCTCGAGGCCGGGATGGACGGCTACGTGAGCAAGCCGCTGCGCATCGCCGAGCTGTTCGCGGTCATGCACGAGGTCCTGGCCGGACGGCGCGCGAGCCCGCCGTCGGGCGAGGAACCGGAGCGCAGGGCGGCCTGAGCCGGCATCTTGATGCGGCCTTGATGCGGCCGCTGGCGGTCCATACACCGGGCTGATGCCCCGTTGCCGTTCACTTCTGGAGCCCGCGCACTCACGCGCGCCGGCGTCTCTGGAGGCGATACGGTGTCCGCCAAACTCCGCAGCCTGCTGTTCGGCGCTCCCCGGAACCTGTTCGACCCGCGCATCCACCAGCACATGGCGCTGGTGGCGTTCTTCGCCTGGGTCGGTCTGGGCTCCGACGGCCTGTCGTCATCGTGCTACGGGCCGGAAGAGATCTTCCGCCAGCTGGGCGCCCACCAGCACCTGGCGCTCTACCTCGTGATCGCGGTGATCGCCACCGTGTTCCTGATCTCGGCCTCGTACGGCCACATCGTGGAGCAGTTCCCGTTCGGCGGCGGCGGCTACCTGGTGGCGACGAAGCTGCTGGGCGACGGGCCGGGCGTGGTCTCCGGCTGCGCGCTGGTCGTGGACTACGTGCTCACGATCGCGATCTCGGTCGCTGCCGGCTGCGAAGCCATCTTCTCCTTCCTCCCTGCGGCTGCCCAGGTCTTCAAGCTGCCGGCTGAGTTCGGTGTCGTCGGCGGGTTGATCCTCATGAACATCCGCGGCGTCAAGGAGAGCGTCCTCGTCTTGACCCCCATCTTCCTCGCGTTCATCGCCAGCCACGTGCTGCTGGTGGGCTACGGCATCCTCCGCCACGGAACCGAGATCGGCCACCTGCTGAGCGACACGGTGCAGGACACGCGGCAGGCCGTTTCGGGGATCGGGCTCGCGGGCGTCGGGATCGTGCTGCTGCGCGCGTTCTCGCTCGGCGGCGGCACGTACACCGGGATCGAGGCCGTGAGCAACGGCGTCGGCATCCTGCGCGAGCCCCGGGTCGAGAACGGCAAGCGCACGATGCTCTACATGGCCACGTCGCTGGCGTTCACCGCCGGCGGGATCCTGCTCTGCTACCTCTTGAACCGCGTCGCGTTCGAGCCCGGCAAGACGCTGAATGCATCGCTCTGGGAGACGCTCACGCGGGGCTGGCACGTCGGGGGGTTCGAGCTCAGTCCCGTCCTGGTGGGGATCACGCTCGTCTCGGAGGGCGCGCTGCTGTTCGTGGCCGCGCAGACGGGGTTCCTGGACGGACCGCGCACGCTCGCCGCCATGGCCGTCGACGAGTGGGTGCCCAAGCGTTTCAAGAACCTCTCGGAGCGGCTGGTCACCCAGAACGGCGTGCTCGGCATGGGCCTCGCCGCCGTGGCCGTGCTCGCGTACACACGGGGCGCGGTCGGGCTGCTCGTGGTCATGTACTCGATCAACGTCTTCCTCACGTTCACGCTCAGCCAGTCCGGAATGGCGCGCCATTGGATCCACGTGCGCGGCGAGGGCCGGCCCTGGAAGCGGCGGCTCGCCGTCAATGCCGTGGGCGCGATCGTCACGGCCACGATCCTCGTCATCACCGCGAGCCTCAAGTTCCGCGAGGGCGGCTGGGTGACGCTCGTCGCCACCGGCGTGCTGATCGTGCTCTGCGTCGGCGTCCGCCGTCACTATCGACACGTGCGGCGCATGCTCGTGTCGCTCGACGAGACGCTGCTCGACCTGCCGTTCGCCGGGTCGAACGACGGCCCGGAGCTGGCGGTGGAAGGCCCCACGGCGATCGTGCTCGTGGAGTCGTACGGCGGGCTTGGCGTGCACACCGTGCTCTCCGTGCAGCGGCTGTTCCCGCGGCACTTCAAGAACTTCATCTTCGTGACCGCAGGGCTCGTCGACTCGGCGCAGTTCAAGGGCGTGGACGAGCTGGGCGCGCTCGAGGCGAAGGTGCGCTCGGACCTCGTAGAGTACGTGACGCTGGCGGAGCGGATGGGTGTCTACGCCGAGTACCGCTACGCCATCGGCACCGACCTGATCCAGTTGCTGGAAGGCCTGTGCACCGACCTGGTGAAGGAGTTCCGCCGGCCGGCCGTGTTCACCGGCCAGCTCGTGTTCCAGCGCGAGAACCTGTTCACGCGCACGCTCCACCACGAGACGTCGTTCTCCATCCAGCGCCGACTGCAGTTCGCCGGCATCCAGGTCATCGTCATGCCGATCCGCGTGTGGGACCGCGCGTGGGCGTCCCCGGTGCCGGGCACGCGCGACGGCGGCGGCATCAAGGCCTTGCTCCACACGCAGCATTGACCCGGGCCGCGCGCGGCCCGCGACGGCGCTATGCTCGCGGGATGGCAGGGCCGTGGACGGGTTCCGATCGATCGCAGCCGGGTGGGCAGGCCTACGCGAAGAGCGCGGTCGCCGTGGTGGCCTGCACGGGCATCGCCGCGCTCATGGCCCCCTGGTTCGCGCCCGCGAACCTCATCATGGTCTACCTGCTCGGGGTCATGGCGGTGGCGGTGGCACTCGGGCGCGGCCCCGCGGTGGTGGCGTCGTTCCTGAGCGTGGTGGCGTTCGACTACTTCTTCGTCCCGCCGCGGTACACGTTCGCCGTTTCGGACACGCAGTACCTGGTGACGTTCGCGGTCATGCTGCTGGCATCGATCCTCATCGGGACGCTGGCCGCGAGGCTTCGGACGCAGGCGCTGGCGGCCCGCATCGGCGAGCACCGGTCCGACGCGCTGGTGAGGCTCTCCCGCGAGCTCGTCGCGCTCCAGGACCGTAACCGCATCTTCGCCGCGGTGCTCCGGCACCTGGAGGAGGTGTTCGAGAGTCGCGGCGTCGCGTTGCTTCCCGATGCGGCGCAACGGCTGGGGGTCGTGGCCGGCGACGCGGCACTCCTCGGGCCAGGTGCACACGAGCTGGGCGTGGCGCAGTGGGCGTTCGACGCCGGCCAGTCCGCCGGGCTCGGGACAACGACGCTGCCCGCGAGCCGCTGCCTGCACCTGCCGCTCCGTGGCAGCGGGCGCGAGCTGGGCGTGATCGCGCTCGAGCCGCGCGACATCCGGAGCCTCATGGCGCCGGATTCGTTCCGCCTGCTGCTCGCGTTCGCGAACCACGCGGCGCTGGCGCTGGAGCGCGCGGCGCTCGCCGAGCAGGCGGAGCACGCGCGCGTCCAATCTGAGACCGAGCGACTGCGGAGCGGGCTCCTCAGCTCGGTGTCGCACGACCTGCGCACGCCGCTCGCGGTCATCACCGGCGCGGCCTCCACGCTGCTCGAGGACACGGATCGCGTGGACGCCTCGGCCCGGCGCGAGATGCTGCGGAGCATCGCCGACGAGGCCGCGCGGCTGAACCGCCTGGTCTCGAACCTGCTCGCCATGACCCGGCTCGAAGCGGGCGCGCTGGAGGTCAGGCGTTCGTGGCATTCGCTCGAGGAGGTGGTGGGCGCGGCGCTTCGCCGGCTCGAGCCGCTGAGGGGCGGGCGGCCCGTGCGCGTGACGCTGCCTCCCGGTCTGCCGCTCGTGGCCGTGGACGACGTGCTCTTGGAGCAGGTCGTCTTCAACCTGCTCGAGAACACGGTCAAGCACGCGCCGTCCTCGACGCCGATCGAGATCGAGGGCCGCGCGCGCGAGCACGAGGTGGAGCTGAGCATCGCCGACCGCGGCCCGGGCCTGGCGCCGGGCTCGGAAGAGCGCGTGTTCGAGAAGTTCTATCGCGGTGACGATTCCCGTCGCACGGGCGGCGTGGGGCTCGGGCTCGCGATCTGCCGCGGCGTCGTCGAGGCGCACGGCGGCCGGTTGCGCGCGGCGAACCGCCCCGACGGCGGCGCGGTGTTCACGTTCACGCTACCGCTCGATCAGGCGGCTCCGAAGATCGAGCCCGAGCCCGCCGCCGAGGCGCCGTTGAGGAGTTCACCGTGAGCGAGCCGACCGGCGACGCCCCGCTCGTGCTCGTGATCGAGGACGAGCCGCAGATGCTCCGCTTCCTGCGGCCGGCGCTCGAGGGCCATGGCTACCGCATGATCGAGGCCAGCACCGGCCGGGACGGCCTCACCCAGGCCGCCACGCGCTCGCCCGACGTCGTGCTGCTGGACCTCGGTCTCCCCGATCAGGACGGGCTCACCGTGACCGCGCGGCTGCGCGAGTGGAGCCAGACGCCGATCGTCGTGATCTCGGCGCGCGGCCGCGAGGAGGACAAGGTCGCGGCGCTCGATGCCGGCGCCGACGACTACGTGACCAAGCCGTTCAGCGTGCCCGAGCTGCTCGCCCGGTTGCGCGTGGCACTGCGCCACGGCGCGCGCAGCGACGGCGCGGAGTCGCCGCGGCTGGTGATCGGAGACGTCGAGGTCGACCTCGAGAAGCGCCGGGTCACGCGCGCGGGCGAACCCGTGCACCTCACGCCCATCGAATACCGCCTGCTCGCCGAGCTCGCCCGCCACCCCGGCAAGGTGCTCACGCACTCGCACCTCCTGAAGCAGGTGTGGGGTCCGGCGAGCGCACAACAGAGCCACTACCTGCGCGTCTACATGGCGCAGCTCCGGCGCAAGCTCGAGGAGGATCCGGCGCAGCCGCGGATCCTCCTCACCGAGCTGGGCGTGGGCTACCGGCTGGCCGAGGCGTAGCTCGCCGCGGGGTTCACCAGCGCTCGTCCGCCGTTGGCCCGTAGATCGACGGGATCGGCACGTCGAGGAGTCTCAAGTACACCGTGAGCTGGCCGCGGTGGTGCGCGAGGTGATTGATGTTCTGGCGCATCACCACGAGCCTCGGCAGTGTCATCAGCACGCGGTCGCCCATGGTCAGCGACCAGGGTACGCTGAAATCCTCATCCTTCGCGTTCGAAAGCACTTCCTTCGCTTCCTTCACGCAACGGTCGAACTCGGCCAGCAGCGTCTCCGTGCTCTCCTGCGAGTACTTGGGCGCGCTCGAGAGGTCGAGCTTCGTGTGCTTCATCGTGTGCGCGGTCCATCCGGGCATGCGCGCCACGAGCTGGGCGAGGTTCCCGAGCGAGAACGACTTGGGATGCGGCTTCCACTCGCCCTTGTCGCTCGGCACGCGCTCCAGCAGCCGGCGCGTCGGCGGCATCTCCACGTCCAGTTCGGCGATGAACGCCTGGGCGATGCTCGTCGCGGTCTTCGTGGGCATGGTCATGGTCGGCTCCTCGCAAGCAAGTGGAGGGCGCGCAGCCGTCGCGGGGTGACGCTGCGGCCGAAGCATAGCGCAGTTCGCAACGTCGACGTCACGTTCGCATGAACGGGCTGACAACTTCACCACGTCCATGCCATTTCGCGATGGCATTCGGCCACCGGAGGGGCCCGCTCGTGCGATTGCGCTGGCGCGATCCGGGCACCGGATGCAGGCTGCAGGCATGACCTCCCGCGCATTCGAGCCCGACCGCCGGCGGCTGCTGCGCCTGTTCGTGGCGGCGCCGTTCGTCTCGGTGGTGGCCGCCGAGCTGCTGGCCGCCGATGAAGCCGAAGCCGCCGACGCGCTGCTCGCGGCGACGGCCTCGGGGCGCAATGCCACGCCCACGCCCGAATGCGGCGACGACGACGAGCCGACGCCGTCGCAGATGGCCGGCCCCTTCTTCAAGCCGCGCTCGCCGGCGCGCACGTCGCTGCTGGAGGACGGAACGAGGGGCACGCGACTCGAGCTCTCCGGGCGCGTCTTCGGCCGGGACTGCAAGCCGCTCGCCGGCGCGCTGCTCGATTTCTGGCAGGCGAACGACAGCGGCGACTATGACAACGAGGGCTTCCGGCTCCGCGGCCACCAGTTCACCGATGCCGAGGGCCGCTACCAGCTCACCACGATCGTCCCCGGCGTCTACACGGGCCGCACGCGCCATGTCCACGTGCGTGTCCAGCCCGCGAACGGCCGTGTGCTGACGACGCAGCTCTACTTCCCGGGCGAGAAGCGCAACCGCAACGACGGGCTCTTTCGCGGCGAGCTGCTCATGAGCCTCGACGCGACGGCGTCGCCGCAACAGGGACGCTTCCACTTCCTCCTCGACGCATGAAGGCGCGCCCTCGGGTGGATGCCCGAGGGCGCGTGAGCTTCGTCGATAACGTCCGCTCGCTCAGTGCTGCCAGGCGTACGAGACCTTCAGGAACGCCTGCTGGTGATTCTTCTCCATCTCCGTGGTCGCGTTCGAGTACGCGTCGTCGCCGCCGTAGCCCGCGTAGAACACCGTCTGCCAATTGAGCTTGTACGCGAACAGGCCGCTGACCGAGAGTCCGGCGTCCTTCGGGCTGTAGTACGGCCGGATCCCCGGAACGTAGAGCGACAGGTCGCGCGTGGTCTCCAGGTACTGCCCGATCAGCCGGACGAAGCACCTCGAGTTGAACATGTAGGTTCCGCGCGCACGCCCGAGGCTGGCGGTGAACAACCGGCCCGCACCGAGCACAGGGTCGTCCACGTCCACCCAGCGCGTGCTGCCGGTGAACGTGAGGTTCGTGTGGTCATCCGGCCGCCACGTGCCACTGGCGGACAGGTTCATGCCGGTGCCCTCGCGGGCGTTGTCAAAGTCGATCTCCTCGACGAAGTAGCCGATGAACTGCAGGTTGCCGAACGCGCGCGAGGGACTCGCGTCCAGCTCCAGACGCGGCCGGAAGCGCTTGAGCATCTGCCCCCCCACGAGGATCTCGTCCCAGTTGAGCTCGAGCCGCGTGAAGCTGGACCAGCGGCCGTCGGCGCCGAAGCCCACCTGCGCGTTCCTCTGCAGCGTGGCGTCGTCCGACACCTGCTGGTCGACGAACGACTGCGCGAACGTGCGGAACCGCGTGAAGAACTTCTTCTGCGGCCGCACCGTCCACCCGGCCTGGCCGTAGACCTCGCGGTAGCCCACCTGCGGGATGAACCCGTTGTCGGCGCGGAAATCGGGCCCGAGCTCCTGCCCCTGGGCGAAGAAGTCGTAGTGCGTGCTGCCATACTGGTAGTTCGCGGTGAGCGCGTGGTCTTCGAGATGCCGGCCGTCCCACTCCCAGGGCGTTCCCGAGCCATCGGGATTCAGGTCCGGGCGGTTCGGTGTCTTGCTGTCACTCCACAGCGCCTGCCCGGTGAACGTGTGCCGGGGACTCGGGCGCCACTGGTAGTCCGGACCGACGACGTAGTTCTGCCCGCCGTCCACGTAGTCGCGGAACGTGCCGAGCGCGCTCAGGAACGACTGGCCGAAGTCGCGACGGGCGCGCGCGATGCCCACGTTCGAGTGAGAGGGCTGAAACGCGAAGTCCGAGCCCTGTGAGCCGGGGATGATGACCACACCTCCGCCCGCATCGTCCGCCCACAATCCGGTGAACGCGGTCGCGTTGGCGCGGCCGGTCGCGCGCGCGCCGGCGTCCGGGTTGTTGATCGTGCGCGTGTAGACGGCCGTGAACGGCGTCGAGAACAGGTCCACGCCCTCGAGGAAGAACGCGCGCTTTTCCGGGTAGAACAGCGCGAAGCGCTCGTTCGCGACGATCTGCGCCGCGTCGGCCTCGACCTGGGAGAAGTCCGGGTTGATCGTGCCGTCGAGCGCCAGGCCGGAGAGCGGGCTCCACTTCACGTCCACGCCATACTCGTCTTCCAGCGGTCCCTTCTCCAGCGGCGTGCCGAGCGGCGCGGTGCTGCCACTCGGCAGGACTGGCCGCGCCGCCGTCTTCTGCGTCGTGGCGTACGGCGCCACCACCAGGTGCGAGCCCTGCGGGAGGTTCTCGAGGCCGTTCATCTTGCTCGAGTTGCAGATGAAGCAGCTCACGTCGCGCGGCAGCTTGGCGCTGAAGAACTGGTAGTGCTGGTCGCGCGGGTAGTTGCGGTAGAGCAGGATGCCCCACGTCGGCGCCGGCGTGCGCGCGTACCGCAGCGACGAGAACGGCACCCGGATCTCGAGTGTCCAGCCGGTGGCGGTGACCTTCCCCGCCGTGTCCCAGAACCAGTCGGGCGAGCTGTCCTCGCCGGTCACGTCGCTGGAGATGGCGTCGTACTGGAGGCCGTTCGCGTTGGCGAGGAACATCTGCGCCGTCTTCCCGTCGTTCCGGCTGTCGACGATGATGCCGGCGTAGTCCGTGGTGCCGGAGATCTGGTCGTGGTCCCCCAGCGGGGCGCGGACCAGCTTCGGGTTCGGGTCCTCGAACTCGAACGCGGCGTAGAGGAACTTGTCGTCGTAAGCCAGGTACCCGACGTTCTTGACCTGGGGCTCGACGCTGTCGCCGACGCGGGTCTCGTACCACTGGGTGACCGGCGTGACCCCCTTCCAACCGGCGTCCGAGAGGTCGCCATCGATCGCGATCGGTGCGGTGACGCGAACGATCGTGAGCGGCGGCCCCGGCTGCGGGGCGGCGGCCTGCGCGACGGCCGCGCTTCCGAGGCACACGAGGGCCGCGAGCGCTGCACGATGGAACCAGGGATGGGCGGGCAAGGCCATGGGCTTCGGTCCCTTGGACGGGCGGATCCAAGTAGGGGTTGGACCGCGCACGACCGCGGTCGGGAACCTGGCACGGCGGATACGCGCATCCTAGAAAGACGGTTGCAATGCGCGCTCCGGGGTCGTTCCCACCGTGGCCGAGCGGCAGCCGAGCGCCGCTGGTCGCGCGCCGAGCGCGTGGAACCCTCGGGACTAGTGAAGCACGACGGCGCGCAGGGACTTCCGCTCGTGGCCGTCGGTCAGCGTCACGAAGTAGATGCCCGCCTCGAGCCGGCCGACCGGGTCGAGATCGATGACGTGCTCGCCGACGCCGAGCGTGCCGGCGTCCGCCACGTAGAGCCGTCGTCCGGCCAGGTCGTAGAGCTCGAGCGCCGCCGGCCGGGGGGCAGGGATCGTGAACCGTACCTGCAGTCCGCCGCGCGACGGATTCGAACCCAGCAGCGACAGCCGGAGGCCGCGCGGCCGCTCGGGCGGGGCGTCGAGCCGCGCATCCTCGCGCGCATCGAACACGAACGCGCGCACTCCGGGGGCCGGCGAGCCTGAAGCGTGATCGGCCCAGTCGCTGCCGAACATGACGCGGCGTCCGTCCGGCGAGGGCACGCCCTGGGCCTCGGCCTCGTAGAACGACGCCGTGCTGTGGTAGTGGCCGAAGCGTTGCACCTGCCCGCTGCCGTCGGTGCGCAGCGCCACCACCTCACCCCAGAAGCGGCTGCCCTGGAACTTCGGGTCCCGCGAGTAGGTGACGTAGAACCATCCGGGACGCAGCAGGTTCCGCGCCGAGCCGTGCGAGTACGAGGGCTCATTCACCGGGTTCGTGAGTGCCGTGACCTGGCCGTCCCGCAGCCGCACCTTCACCACGTGGCCGATCGTGGAGCTCGGACAGGATCGGCCGCCGATCACGACGTCCTCGTTGTCGTCATCGACGTCGAACGTCATGTCGGCGTGCTTGAGCGGGAAGATCCAGCCGTTCGGCCGCGCCACGAACGGGCCGCAGCGCAGTGAGGCGTCCGCCATGTTGTGCGGCCGGATCGCGAGCGACGTGTCCACCTCGAAGATCCGGTGCGGGTCGCAGAGCGCGATACACTCCGTCGTGTCTTCGCCGCCGACGCGGCCGTACTTGACGTCGATGTATTTTCCGGATGGCGAGACCGAGACATAGCTGATGCGGCCGAGGGTGGGCTGGGCCACGTCCAGGCTGCACGCGGGGAACGTGTACACCGGCCCGATCCGCCGGTACGGGTAGGGCGGCGCCACGTTCGGCGGCGGGTCCATGTCCACCACCACCATCTGCTGCTGGTTGTAGATCGCCACATACCGCCCCGAGTTGGAGACGTTCCCCTCCCCCGAGCCGATGCCGTAGTCGGACACGATGGGGAGCGTCCAGGTCCGCGTCTTCACGCAATTGACCACGTCGAACCACATCAGCTCGGTGCCGGCCTCGTTGACGTTGATCTGCTCGCGCGAGTGCACGAACTTCGGGTGCCAACGCGAGTCCCAGTGGTCGTAGTTCGCGCACGGACCGAACACGGGCTGGTAGGTCTGGCCGTCGAGCAGGATCGGCGAGTATCCGGTGCCGTGGTTGTCGATGCTGATCAGCGTCGCGTTCGAATTCCACGGCTGCACCTTCGAGTAGGTGTGCCGGGCGATAGTGCCCCACGACGTGCCCAGCCCCCCGACCGGGTCGCCGGCGTCGCCGGTGATGCGCGTGAGCACGGTGCCGAACGTGGGCTCGAGGATCCCGTGGGCGTATTCCGGCTGCGGCACGACCGGGATCGGGAACGCGGCCACCGAGTCCGTGATCATGGGCAGGAATCCAGGATACGTCTCGGCCGCGGTGCCACGGGTGGTGCCGGTGAGGAGCGCGAACAGCGGTAACCACGCGAGGCGTGGTCGGACCGCGAGCGCAGGGATGAGTCGACGCATCATGTGCGTAGGCAGGGCTCGGGGTGTGTGATCGTGCGCGTGGGAACCGCAGTATATATTAACACCCTAGAAATAGTAGCCGGTTCCGACACACATGTGTATATGAAGACGTGACGCAGGATCACACAAGCGACAGGAAACGGGCGCTCCCGACGGACGAGTGCAGCGTGGGCGAACTTCGTTCGACCGGCCTCAACGCGTGTGTCTCGCGGAGGCTTCGCGGCCCGCCCGGGTCTGGCCGGCTACTTCCCCAGCAGCCGCAGCACGCCCACCGTCATCTGCGGCAGGTACGTGATCGCCAGCGTGCCCGCCCCGAGGATGATGAGGAAAGGCACCACGTGGCGATAGAGCTGCGGCAGCGGTTTCCGGAACCGGGAGCTGGACAGGAACAGGTTCAGGCCCGCCGGCGGGAACAGGAAGCCCAGCTCCAGGTTGGCGAGGAAGACGACGCCGAGGTGGATCGGGTCGACGCCGAACGCCGCCCCGATCGGGGCCACGAGCGGGGCCAGGATGACGATGGCGGAGTAGATCTCGAGCACGCTCCCGAGCACCAGCAGCACGACGTTCAGCACCAGCAGGAACACGTGCTGCGAATGGATGTGCGCCCTGACCGTGGTGAGCAGCAGGTCCGGGATCTGGGCGTCCACGAGCCAGCTCGTGAGCCCGAGCGCGCTCGAGAGCAGGATGAGCACCGAGCCGCAGAGGACGGCGGCCTTGACGAGCACACCCGGCAGCTCGCGCAGCGGGTGGATGTCGCGGGTGACGAAGCACTCGACCACCATGGCGTAGCCGAACGCCACCGCAGCCGCCTCGACCATGGTCGTGAGGCCGGTCGAGAACAGCCCGACCACGATCACCGGCACCGACAGCTCCCAGCGCGCGGCCCACGCGGCCGCGGCCGCCTCGCGGAGCGAGAACGGCTGGAGCGCGCTCACGTGCTTGCGCCCCATCACCATGCCGTAGCCGGCCACGATGAGGATGAGCAGCAGCCCGGGCAGCAGGCCGGCGAGGTAGAGCGAGTCCGCGGGGACGCTCGCCACCACCGCATAGAGGATCACGGGCAGGCTCGGCGGCAGCAGCAGGCCCAGGCTCCCGGATGCCGTGACGAGGCCGAGCGAGAAGCCCTCGGGGTAGCCGTCCTTCAGCAGGATCGGCAGCAGCAGTCCGCCGAGCGCCATGATCGTGACGCCCGAGCCGCCGGTGAACGTGGTGAACAGCGCGCAGACCGCGGCCACGAGCACGGCCACGCCGCCCGGCATCCAGCCGAAGAGCGCGCGGAAGAAGCGCACCAGCCGCTGCGAGGCGTGCGACTCGGCCATCACGTACCCGCACGCGGTGAGCAGCGGCACCGCCGGCAGTGTCGGCGACACCATCAACCGGTAGATGTCCGCGGTCACGGCGGAGACCGGGACGCCGTCACGGAAGAAGAGCGCGAGCGCGATCCCGCCCATGGCCACGAACACCGGCGCGCCCACGAGCGCCGCGAGCACGATCACCGAGACGAGCGGCAGCGCGAGCCCGTGCGCCGCCGAGGGCACGAGCCCGAGCGCGAACGCCGCCCCGATCGCGGCGAACGCCACCAGCCGCCCCGGCCAGCGATCCGAGGCCCCCCACGCCATGCGTACCGCGAGGAGGCCGAGCGCCACCGGCATCACGCACTCGCTCACCCATACCGGGATGCCGATCGCGAGCAGCTTCCCCTGCTCGCGGTCGGCCTGGACCACGCCGTAGGCGGAGTAGGCCAGCACGGCACACACGGCCGCGGCCACGGCGGAGGAGAACACCCGCGCGGCGTCGCGCACCTTCGCCTTGCCGATCGCCTCGGCGGTGGACAGCGTCAGGTGGTGCCGCTCGCGCGCGGCGAGGAGCCCGCCAAGGAGCGCCAGCCACAACGTCAGCTGGGCGCGGTATTCCGACGAGCCGGGCACGCCGAAACCATGGAACGGTCGTCCCAGCGCGTCGATGAGCGGGATCAGCATCGACAGCAGGAACGCCACCACCAGCACGCCGCCCTCGAAGCGGTGCAGGAACGTGCGGGCCCCGGCAGCCGGGGCGGGATCGGCGTGAGCGGCCATGCGAGCGGCGGGCTCTCGCTACTCGGCTTTGACGGTGAACGCGATCGAGGCTCGCGTCGTGTCCCAGTCCAGGTTCAGGACACCGCCGGTGGCGCCGGGCTCGATGCTGATCGTGAACCGCTCCACCACCTGCGGCAGCGACGACATCTTCATCTCCAGCGTGTAGAGATCCTTTTCGGCCTTGTGCGCCGTCCCCCACTGCCCGGTCTCGCCGTTCACGATCAGCTTCCAGCTCGTGGGCGTGACCAGCGACCACAGCGTGTAGAAGCCGGCCGGCACCACGGTACCGCCGAAATCGAGCGGCTTGTCGGTGCGGAACTGGGTGGCGGCGTTGGCGCCCGTGCGCCACACCTCGCCGTAGGGGACGAGGTTCCCCATCACCTGCCGGCCCCGCTTGGCGGGCCGGCCGTAGTCGATGCTGATGGCGGCCCCACCGGCATTCGCCACCTTCACGCTGTCGCGCGGCGACAGGATGCCGACCCCCGCGCCCGCCTGCTCGCGCGCCGCGTAGGACGCCACCAGCGCGTCGAGATCCAGCTTGTCCACGCGCGTGATCGCGAACTTCTGGGTGCCCGAGACCGGCCGCGTGCCGGTGATGCGGCCCTTCTTGTCCACCTTCGCCACGTAGACGTCGTCGTGCGTGTTCGCGATGCGCACCGAGTCCTTCCCCACCCTGGTCAGGTGGTAGCGCTCGGTGTTGCTGGCGCCCACGAAGTACATGCGGCCACCGAGCGTGTCGGCTTTCGACTTGAGGAAGCCGGGCATGAGCGATTCGTAGCCCGCCCACGGGCTGGACGAGGCGACGATGAGCGCGCCCTGGCCGACGAAGACCGCCGAGCGCACCGGCGGGTTCGTGCCGGTCTTCACCTCGCCGCGCAGCGAGTCACCGTCCAGGCGCGCGTCGATCGTCTGCGTCGGCGTCTCCGAGCCCGGCGGCGTCACCACCATCGCCACGTGCGTCATCACCCCGTTCGCGACGTCGTAGACGTAGTGCCGGCGGAGGACGCGCGGCGCGCGGCCGACCTGGAACACCTCGATGCGGTCCTTGGATCGCGTGTAGCGCTCGGCGCCGACCGTGTCCCGTCCCAGCGTGACGACGAAGCCGCCCGCTTCGTCCGCGGCAGCCGGCAGCGCGGAGGCGAGGAGCAGGAGGACGGTGGACAGGCCAAGGACGGCTCTCATGGGGGGACTCCTCGGGAAGCTGCGGTGGGTGTGCACGGCGATAGCCGGGGGGGGAACCGCGGCAGAGTAGCGGGCCCGCGCGCGGCGGAAAAGCGCGGCGCCCGGTGGGAGGTCCCACCGGGCGCCCAAAGCGTTCACGCGCGCGCGCGGATCAGTATCGGCTCTGCGCGCGCAGGAACCAGCCTTGTGCCTGATCCTGCGTGCGGACCAGCGGGTCGCCCGAGAACCGGCTGAAGTTGTAGCCCGCGCCAAGGCGGAGGTTCTTGCCGGCGTCGAGCGACAGCTCCTCGAGCCAGCCGCTGCGGTCGTCGGCCACCTCGAGCTGGCGCAGCATGCGGTACTCGACGCCGAGCAGCAGCGGTGACTTGACGATCCGGTAGTCGACGCGGCTCGTCCACAGCGTGCTGTGCGCGAGCGTCGAGGGGAGCCCGACGCGACCCTCCTCCTGGAGCCTCGCCGCACCCTTCGCCGCCCAGTCCAGGCCCGGCAGCAGGCGCACGGTGGCCTCGAGCGACGCCACGCCGAGCACGGTCTGCGACCCGACCGTGTCGCCCGGCACCGCGGCGCGGCGATCCTCCTGCCGCGCGAGCTTGCCGAGCACCTGGACCGCGTCCGAGCGCGGCGCACGCCACGCGAGCCCGACGCTGTTCTCGAGGAAGCGCACCGGGGCATCGGCATCGTCCTGGCCCACGCCCT